>Ga0257115_1002527_pt1 | contig 10825 bp, 11 predicted proteins | sample SI112_100mmetaG_FD_194465 | JGI IMG/M metagenome (GOLD analysis project Ga0257115, IMG submission 194465) | Marine microbial communities from Saanich Inlet, British Columbia, Canada - SI112_100m | ecosystem: Environmental > Aquatic > Marine > Inlet | place: Canada: British Columbia | collected...
AGGAGAGATTCCTATGGTATGTACACAAAGGTATGTCTCAAGAGCAGATGAAGCCTAGTACTCTTATGAAGTTTCTATACGGACACGCTACAGAAGAGTTAGTACTGGCTCTTGTTAAACTAGCTGGACATGAAGTCACACACCAACAAGCAGAAGCAGAAGTTTCTGGAATAAAAGGTAGCATGGACTGTGTAATTGATGGTAAACTGATTGATGTTAAAACAGCAGCACCCTTCGGCTTTAAGAAATTCAAAGAAGGAGGCTTACGATGGGATGACCCGTTTGGTTATATCGACCAGCTACGTGGTTATGCTGCATCTTTGAATGTAAAAGAAGGTGGATGGTTAGTGATAGATAAAACTAACGGACACCTATGTACTCACTTCGAGAACTTTGAATACGATGAACCGATAGAAGAAAGAATAGAGCATCTAAAAGAAGTTGTTGCTAGTGATGAAAGACCAGAGCAATGCTATGAGTTAGTCGCTGATGGTAAATCAGGCAATACGAAACTTGCTATGGAATGTAGTTACTGTGTGTATAAACAACACTGCTTCCCCAACATGAAGGTGTTTACCTACTCAACTGGACCTAGGTTCTTAGTTGATGTAGTTAATTACCCAAAGGTAGCTGAAGTATATAACTACTTTGATAATAAATAAGGAGTATGTATGAAAGAAATGATTGAAGAAGTACTAGCTAACAAATCACTTACAGTGTTTTTAGGTATAGTAATCGTAGCTTTGGTATTAGGCTGGGTAGGCTAGATAACTCTGGGGTTCTTTACACGAGAACCCCTTTTACAGGAGCATGAGAGGGGGTTACAGCGTACTTTAGCTGTAGTTAATAGTAAGGGGAGGATATGGTATACAAAGCCATCATAAAGCTGCCAACCTATAGTAAAGGCAGAGGAGAAAAGAAGCGTACTAATCTCTTTAGTATGAACATCTATAGAAACATGCACTACCTTAGTCTGAACAAGGTAAAGCAAGATTATCACAAAGAAGTAGAAGAGTGGGTAAAGGTTCTACCTAAGTTTAAGAACCTCACACCTAAGTATATTCTATTCTTTAAAGGAAAGAGAAAGAAAGACATAGATAACTATACATTTCCTGTACACAAGTTCCTAATGGACGCGCTGGTAGAGCATGAAGTGATAGCCGATGATAGTTATGACTATGTTAGAGGATTCACCACGAGTTTTGGTGATGATGATATGGAAGATAGCTATGTAGTTATCGAATTAAATGGAGATGAGTTATGACACAAGCAGGTAGGCAAGAGATTATAAGAAGATTAGCAGAAGATTACGCAGAGAGAGCGAAAGTATTAAGTTTAAAGTTTGAAGATGCCTACAATATATATGCCAAGAGATGTGAACTACGAGATGATGATAACCTGCTTCATCAATTTACATGTGCCAATTTAGGGAGACTACCTATTGCTACTACAGCAGGTAGGTCAGATGAATATATTATAACAACAAGCGATGATGATTGTGAGGATGGAGTATGCAAACTTTAGCAGTAATAATAGTACTACAAGTTATGGTAATCCTGTTAACAGGGTGTAGCCAGTTAGATAACAAGCTACTGGAACAGAAAGATATACAAGGTAAACTAATATGTCAACCAGTAGATGCGACTGGGTGTATAGGGTGGAACGAATGATTGAGAAGGAAGAAGAAAGACATCCACCTCGACCACCTATGTCACCATTTACCAGCGCTCCGAGAAAGGTTTAGTATCGAAGTAGTCTCTATAGTCTAGCTCGAACTCTCGTTCACCATCATCATGTTGGTATATATCATCGTCTTGTCTGGGTGGACCATCATGTCCTAGCTTAGTCTGCCATCCTGACTTCCATGCTTCTACTTCTTCTTCGTCATCTTTAAACTTACCAGTGACTGCGCTATAAGCACCAGCTAAAACACCAGCAGGTATACCAATCTTACTAAACAATCTACCTGCGTTACTCTTCCAGTCCACTTTCATGTTCTGTCTTTTAACAGGTATACCTAACTCTCTAACTCCCTGCAACATTCCTTTAGCAAACTGTCCCATTAGCGTGGGTTTACAATTCTACGATTACCTACTGGTCTGCCCCATATACCCATAGCTTCATTGATACCAGCTGGTGTATTCCAATGTTCATCTTCAAAGTCAGCACTCCAGTAATTACCTTCACGAGTACTACCTTCAAATTGGTGTGGGAGTTTCCATCCCGGTCTTTCACTTACAGATTGTTCTACATCAATACGCTCTGGTACTATTGGAACAAATGGCTCATCTAAATCAATACCTTTATCTGGTGTCATTGGTAATAAAGAACCATCTTGACCTCGTTCTCCCTGACCAGCAGCAGCAGCTACCCTTTGAACAGCAGGTACTACTTTCTTAATATCAACATTCAACTTAGTCTGAGGTATGCTAGGTGGTGTTGTCCTTCTCTCTACGTCTGCGTACTTAGCTAGCTTAGTCTCAGGAGTTGTAGCTAACATCCGTGTACCTACTACAGCTGGTACATCCGGTGTAACTTTAGCTAAGTCATTAGCTATTTTAGATGCTTGTGCTATTTCATAAGCAGCAGCTGGTACATCAGGTGAGAACAATTCAGCTTGAGTAGCAGCAGCCATGATTTCATCGTCTGCCATGCGTTGTTTATCTGCTCTTTGTTTTGCTAAAGAAGCACCAAACTCAGTACCTCCTGTTGGAGAAGGGTAGTCTTCTGTAATATAAGCACCTACTCCTTCAAAATCATCAAGTGGTTGATTAGCTCTTTCTTCAATATATTTTCTGTAATCTTCAGTAAAAGCCTCGTCAGAAATTCTAGCAGCATCATCAGCAAGAGCAGGAGCTACTGTTTGATTTCTAGTAGCAGCCGTCATTAGAGAACCATCAGTTGCTCTTGTGCCTGTTAAGTCTATACCTGTAGTAGCAGCTGGGACAGCAACATCAGGTGCAACATTACGAGCTGCTAAAGCTTCTTGAATAGCAAGAGCCATTCTTGCATTATCAGCTACATCTTCTGCTTTAGCTCCGTTCTTTATCATGTTAGCTGCTTGTGCCTCACTTATTATAGGATATTGTTTAGCTTGTGCTGCTAATTCTGCATTACTTAAGGTCTCGTTATACAAACCAGCAGCTTCTGAATATCTTACTTCTTGTTGAATAGCTACTTTTCTTATATTTGCATCTCTAATTGCTCTAACTGCATCAGGAGCCATAGCTGCAATCTCTGCATCTATTGCTGCTACTTTAGCAGGTATAACTTCATTCTGATAAAAAGCTTCTTGAGCAGTTAAGTCTTCAATATCCATCCACTTTTCTTCTATTGCTCTTGCGTTTTTCTTAGCTTGTGCTACATCAGCAGCTGAAGCAAGAGGTACTCCCTCATCAACTTTAGTAACATTTAACATACCTTCAGTAGATATAGGAGAATTATTTAAAGTAGGCACTGCTTCATCAATAGCGGATGCAATAGGTGCTACCTCTGCTGCATCTAAACTAGTTCTAGCAGCAAGCTCAGCCTCAGGTACAAAAGCACCCAGCGATTCATCATACTTTAACTTACCTTCATACTTAACAGTCTTCTCTAATTCTTGTGCTACCTTTAAATCAGCTGCTGCTCTAGCTGCAAGCTCACCTTCTAGTACTGTATTTTCAGCTGTCTTAGCCATCTTAGTAGTAGCGTTACTTCTTGCGACTGCTTGTTTAGTTATTGCTGTAAGAAGAGCCTTAACAGCAAACACATCTAATGCTACACTAACAGGTTGTTCAGCAAAAGAATCCGCAGCTTGTTCAAGACTTCCATACTTCTCAGCATAGTAATCATTAATAGCATTAGCATACATCTTGTTAGTTGCCCAGTCTTCAGGAAGATATTGTTCAAAGGAATCAGGTAATGCTTTCTGTGCGTAACCAGCTGCGACTCTTAGTATAGCTTCTCCAGTATCTATAGGTCTAGCTACTGCTTGAGCTAAGTAACCTAGTTCTGTTAAAGCATCTGTACCTATGTTACTACCTGCTGTAAATAATGTACTAAAGAAACCAGCACCTTCATCTCTTAGGTTTGGGTCAAACATATCATCTCTTAAGTTATCCTTATCTACTAAGGGATTACCTCTACCTGCCATATCTTACTCCTGTTTTAAATTAGTTGTCGTATCCATCTTTCTTACCATATCTAGGGAAACCTAAGAAACCTTGTCCAGCTCTTAAGAAACCTTCAGGTAAACCAAAGTCATCTGTAGTCATTGCTTGTAGTATAGGCTTAACAGATATAGGGACTACTTTACCTAGTAACCATTTACCTACATGACTTGTTCCATCTTCATCTATTATCCTAGGACCTAATGGCATACCTTCTTTAAGTGAGAACCATTGTTTATTATACATAGCCTCTAACATTGTCTTAGGTATGATAGCTCCTTTATTACTTAAGGTATGCTGGAAATGCTGAAGGAAATGTATAGGCTCTGCTATCTGTTTAGATATAACCACACTTGTACCATCACCTAAGTCTAACTTACCACTATTCTCTCCAAACCAAAAGTTCCACAGTCCTTCTGCTGTAGGTTCTTCATCAGAGAAAATACTAGTTACACCCCACCATAATGCTGAAGTATACATACCTGCTCTAGCTGTATACCCAGCATACATCTGCCAAGCAGCTAATATCTCTTGAGCTTTAGGGTCATTCCAATTCTTACCTTCTAACATCTTTTGATAGAAAATCTTACTAGCTGGTGCTGCTCCTGTAAATGTCTTACCTATAATTCTTATATTAGATATAGTCCAGTCAGGTGCAAATAGAAACAAGTTTAACCATCTACGTTTATTAGCAGGTAAACCTTGAGCCATAGTGTCAGCCATTCTACCTGTCCATCTATCAGGATTTTTAGCTGCGTGTTCAAATAGACTAGCTGAGAAGTCATTAAAGTCTAAAGAACCAAAGGCATCGTTAGCAAATGTAGCTGCTTTTCTACCAGCTACTTCTTCAGACAAACCTCTTTTCATAGCTCTTTCTTTATGTCTTAGATAAGTAGCTAACTTAAATCTATCGTGTAGATATTCCCATGTCAATGTATCTATAGCATCAAAACCTTTCCTAGCTATTCTACCACTTGGACCTAACAAGTCTAGTAATGGGTCTATGTCAGGTTTACCGGGGTTTACTAGTTCTTGTTTTCTAATGTTAACAACTTGTAGTCCATCTTTAATAGCTTGTGATGCTAGATTATAAAAGTCTTGAGTACCTAGCTGTAGTTTTAACCATTCAACACTACCAGTTTTACCTCTAGCACCACCCATAGACTTAGGTAATACTCCTTTTATAGCTCCTAAAGGACCTAAAGCATACACAGCAGACATAAGTAATGCTTGTGAGTGGAACAAAGAACCAAATACGAACACACGTTTAAGTCCATTATTTACTTTTAAAAGTCCTTCAGGTATAGCACCTAATCCTTCTTTTCCTGCTACTACAAAGAAGTCATCTAAGATATTCTTTACATTGTTATGTGCCATGTAACCATTCAAAGCAGGATGATTAAAAGATTTATAATGTGCTAGTTCTTGTTTAGTATACCTACCACTATCACGCATCACTTCAAACTCTGCTTGTGTAGTTACAGCTGGCATAGTTTTTCTGCTAGCATAAGCTTGAAACTCTAAATCTTTACTGTTACCATCCCAATCATCATAGCCTTTAGGTTTTTTACCATTAGCAGCCATGTCTAACTTCCTCATACTATTAACAGTATTCCTACCTATAATAGCTCTTGTCATTCCTTGAGTATATATACTTAATAGTTTAACAGGGTCTGTTTCTAGGAAACCATAGCTTCCAATTGCCCAAGGCTTACCTGTAGTTTTTGAAACATACCTACCAAATCCTTCTATGTCTATAAACTCCTCTTCATCTATCATTCTTTTGATTTCTGCTAGAGTACCTTGTATAGTTCTATCTCTAGTTTGCATACTATCTATCTTACCTAGTATTCTGAGCATTACTTCATCAGGTAAATCTCCTGTACTTCTAAAGATATGAGGTATGTAGTTAGCTAAGAAAGCTCCTGAACCAGCTTCGCTTCTTCCTCCAAACTTAAGTTTGTTAAAGGTTCCTATAGATTTTATTAGCTTTGATTCAACTGCTTGTTCACCTATCTCATCTAACACTTCTCTATACTTTTTAGCTACAGCTAGTAGTTCATCATCAATCTTTACATTTCTACCTTGTATATATTGATTACGTTTAATCATACCACCTTCTAAGAAACTTGTAAACGCAAGTCCTACAGTTTCTCTAGGTATCTGTAGCTCTTCTACTATTTTATTTATCTGAGCATCTAACCTATCTGTAATACCTTGTACATTAGCTTCCCAAGCTTTTGCTGTAGCAGCATCTACTTCTAAACCTCTAGCAATCTGTGCTTTAATATTAGCTGTTATTCTATTAAGTGGCGCACCTTTAGTAAACGCTCTAGCTTTAGCTCCTAACCCTACAGCTAACATAGCTGCTGCGGTATTAGTTACTTTATCACTTGTAGGAGTATCTTCACCAGAAGTAGCTATCATTACTGCTCCTGTACCTACTGCTGCTCCTGCTGCTGCTAGTGGATTTGCTTCCAAGTAATCTAGACTTTTACCTACTACACCTACAGGTGCTATAGGTTCTAAATCTGGAACTTCTACTTCCATGTTATCTAAATCTTCATCACTTCTATTCTTAAATTCTTTTGTATTAACAGCATCATAAGCTCTTCTAAGTTCTTCAGCAGCTAGTTGGTTTATCTCAACCTCTCTACCATCAGCATCTAAATAACCAGTTGGAGTTTTACCTTCAGCTGCTAATGTTGCATCTGTTTGATTTAGTTTAATCTTAGCTTTTTCTCTAGCGAATAGAAAAGAATTAAAACTTCCTTCACTCTTTAAAAATACATACTCACTTGGAGATACTTTCCTAAGCTTACCATCTTCACCTACATGCTTACTAAAGTTATTCTTAAGTCTGTTAAATGTAGTACCAGTTCTGTTCCTATCAATTACAATATGAGGCATACCACCAGCAACATTATCATCAATTATAGTTTTCACACCAGTGAAACCATCTAGAGTATTGTTTCTACCTTTACCTGTCCAACCCATTTGTAGAGCATAAGCTTTACCTTCAGGTGTATTTAAGTCTACTACAACATAATCATTAGGAGTATTAAGATTTTTATTAATTGCTATAGAGCCATTGTTCTGTCTATATAATCCTACTCCTGCTAGTTCAGGAAATATTTGATTAGGGTTTGCAGCTAAATCTTCTGCTGGAGTAAGTATCTTTTTTCTATTAGCTACAGGTATTACTTTATCTGCGACTGCTTCAAGCTCTACTTCATCAACTATAGGTTTTTCTGGTGTCTTAACTGCTGCTTTAGTTTCTTCTATAGTTAAACCACCTTTACTTCTTAAGAGTCCTAAGCCCGCTAGTACACCAAAGGCTGCTCCAAACTTAGCTCCTGTCTTTACTCTCTCACCTTTAACATCACCTTGAGTTCCATAAGTATAAGCTGCTTCATAACCAGCACCAGCAAGCGCACTTGCACCTACTCCTGTACTCATCTTAGCTATACCTCTCATTATCTTAGGCTCTATTTTATTAAGAGTTCTAACTGCTGTGTTTAAAGCACTAACACCACCAACCGTTTTAGATGTGAGTCCTACGTAAGCTAATACACTAAGTGGTAAATCTTTTATCATCTCAGATGTGAACAATCCTAATGTATAAGTAGGATTATCTTTTAACATCTTTAAGAAATCCATAACTCCAGCATTTTCACTAGGGTCTATACCCCATCTCTCATTTAAACTTTGTCCCTTCTCATCTATAACAGCATCAAAGTCACCACCTTCATTATTGTAAACATAATGTAAGTCGTTAGTAAGTATTTCCTTTCTTCTCTGTAGTTCCTTTATAGTATCGTATTCATCTTTAGTAAAGTCTCTAGTCTCTCCTAGCTGTCTATATAACTCTAGTTCCTCATCTACTTGATTAGCTCCAAACTCTACCCAACCTCTTTCTATATACCACTTCTCTAAGAATGGGTCTTTTTCTTTTCCACCTTTAGTAACTGTAGCCATATCAGCAGCTTTAGATAACCAAAGACCGGAGTTAGCAGAAGTAAACCAAGAACCAAAAGAAGAATATCCTAAAGGATTTAAAGAGAATCCTCTCTCTTCACCTTTTCCATAGCGAGCTTTAAAGAGAGCCATCTCAGCCTCAATCTGCTTCTCTTGTTGCTCTATTGAAATCATTAACCTGCTGCTGAAAGATTCATATTACTAAGCGTACTAAAACTACGTTGCTTAGCTTCTTCCTCATGCTTAAGTTTCTTATTAAGTAAGAACTCTTCCCATTTTGCATCACCTGCTAATAAAGAAGCATCAAAAGTTTCTTCCATTGAATAAGTATCAGGTACTACATCACCAGATAAAATAGCTAAGGCTCCTTTTTGTACCCATAGACTTCTAGCCATTGTTAGTTGTTCTTTTAAAGCATCAAGAACTTTACCAGCTTCTGTTTTTCTTTTACTACCATAAGATTCATATATATATTTCATAGCTTGTGTTAAAGTAGCTGGCTGAGCATCTCCATAATCAATGTTATTAAGCGTTAAGAATTTCATTATAGTAAGCTTCTGTCCACCATCAGCAGGTGTCATAGCAAACTCACTATTTAACCTAGTACCATGTTTAATCATTACATTCTGTAATCCAGCAGTTTCTGTAGCTAATTCAGCAGTAGCTAACTGTGCTTCACCTACAGATTGAGCAGTTAACATCTCTTGTAACTCTTTACCTTTCTCTGGGTTAATTCTTAACATCTCGTTAACAGCTTTCTGTTTACCTTCTTGTGTACTAAAGTCAGCATTGTCATATATTTCTTGCATTAAGTCTTCTTCATCTTGAAAACCTAACGCATTACCTGCTGCTTTCATCATACCACCTGCACCTGCGTAAGCTAATTGCATAGGGAGACTAGTGTAACCATAAGGTTGAGGACTAGTTACTACATCTTCCATATTTACATCAAACATTCCCATCTTCTATCTCCTAAAAGTGTCTACCACCGGGAGCTAAAATAGCTCCAGAGTTTTCTAAGTTATTTATCACCCTACCTTTTGCTGTTCTACTACCGCTGTCACCATAAGGATTACCTTGGTCGAATCTAAAGTTCTTTAGTTGATTACCCCAGCCAGCATATCTACCACCTGTAGCATTAGCACTAGTCATAGCAGCTCCAGATAAATACTTAGAGCCTAACATAGCAGGTTGAGAAAGCATACCACCTGTATCTACTCCTAATTGAGCATAAGCTAAAGGCATCTTACCTAATTCACCAGCACCTTGAACGTCTCCTGATATTCTAGCTCTGTAAGTATCTATTAATCCCTGTACTCTATCCTCAGCAGACATCCTACCTTGCATATTTACCAAGCCTTGTGACTCTGATAAGCCTGCTGCCTGACCTATACCACCAGTAGAACCTAACATACCTCTAGCTTGTAGCTGAGCATCTAAAGCTTCTCTTTCTGCTTCTTGCTCAGGTCCACGTATCTCCATCTGCCGGTCATAATATCTTTTAGCAGCTTCATCAGCAGTACCTTCATATTGATTAAGATATCCTCTATTCCTATCTGCTGAATCAAGGAATCCTTTCTGTTGTTTAGCAAAGTCTTCAGATAAACCTAAGCCTATTACCTTACCATCTTTATCAAAGGAAGCACCACCTAAGGAACCAGTGACATCCCAAGGCTGCGACTTGTCATAGGCATAATCAGCTGCTGCTTGTTGTCCTGCTTGGTTTTCTGCTGCTGCTTTCTTAGCTCCCTTAGCCTGTATAGCTGAGCCTATTGCGCCTGCGATTAATTCAAATACACCTGCCATCTTTTTCTCCTAATCTATTATTAAATGTACTGCTGTCATATCTTCATCTGTCCAGAAGTCAGCATCAACTATCGTTCTTAACCACTCTATGTTTCTTGAACTGTGTATATCCCAACTAGCTTGTATCATATCATCTGGTTTCCCAGTATTAATATTGTCAACAACTTTACAAAGTCCTTCGTAGTAATGTGTTATTTGTTCTGCTGTTGGCATATTATTGTCCTGAATAAGTTACTTTAAATGAAGAGCCATTATTACCAGAGCTAGTTATACTGAGTGAACCACCACCGCCAGTTCTTGCTAATCCTGTAACCGTATTTCCTTGCCATATATTATATGTGCCACCTGTATTACTTGCTCCAACTCCATCTGAGTCTGTGCCATATTCATCTTGGTTATAATATGAAACATAAAATCCATCTGCTAATGTAAAACCTAAAGTAGAGTCTGGACTACCACTACCTTGTGAATAACTTGGTGTCGAAGCAAAAGCTAAAGGATATGTAGCATGGTAAGTAGATATAAAATTATTTATATTACCACCAGCACTCCAACTATAAGTAAATATCTCTGTACCAATAGCGTATGGATGTCTTGTCCATATCTTAGTACCATCTAGATAAACATTATCCATAGCAACACCATTAAAATAAGTGTCGTGTTGTCCAGTTAAGGCACTACCATTAAAGTAAATATCTCCAGCCATATTATGCGGTAGCTATGTACAAATCACCACCAGATGTCCAAATCTTAGCATGTCCAAATACAGTTTGACTTGACCTAAGAGCAGCGTGTGTTGTTACATCAGCATCAATTGCTGCCTGTACCATTGCTGTACTAGCTGCTTGTGTTGTATTAGTAGCTGTTGCAGCAGTAGGTATAGTAGGAAT
>Ga0257115_1002528_pt1 | contig 10824 bp, 13 predicted proteins | sample SI112_100mmetaG_FD_194465 | JGI IMG/M metagenome (GOLD analysis project Ga0257115, IMG submission 194465) | Marine microbial communities from Saanich Inlet, British Columbia, Canada - SI112_100m | ecosystem: Environmental > Aquatic > Marine > Inlet | place: Canada: British Columbia | collected...
CAATTAAAATAGAACACAGATGACACAGATGACACAGATTTTTTCTATTTAAAATAAACGTAATTATTCAGAGAAGAAATATTAGAAAAAGTCTGGAATTTACTTGACGTGATTTTTGTGCTAAATTTTTATTTCTTCTGTATCTGTTGGGTTGCTTGTGTTGGCTTGGTGTAGGAGCGTGCTGGCGCTCCATGGCGTTTGTTTTTGTTCATTAGGCATTGGCCGCCTGGGATTATTTCAAATGTCTTAGTGGCAACTACAGCGCATAAAATCTGGATAAAAAATCATGTGATATAATAGCTTTAGTTTACAATTTAAAGCTATTTATTCGGGTAATATCCTGTGACAATAAGCAACGTTGACATTGATGCAACGCTCAATAAAGTAAAAGTATTGCTCAAAGAAGAGAAGGATTTATCACCAGCCGTCAGGTCAATGATTGAGTTGCTGGCATTGGTAATAACATTACTTGTTGGCCGTTTAAACCTAAACAGTTGTAATAGTAGCAAGCCGCCATCAAGTGATCCCAATCGTAAAAAAACAAGTAAGGCCAAGGGAGGTAAAAAAGCAGGCGGGCAAAAAGGTCGTGTAGGCGTAACGCTTCAAAGAGTTGATGATCCAGATGAGATTGAAGTCATCAAACTTGACCGGAGAACGCTCCCACCTGAGATGTATAAAGAAATGGGATACGAATCACGGCAAGTATTTGATATTGAAATTTCACGGGTTGTAACAGAATATCGGGCACAAATCCTTGAGGATAGTAAAGGGAAGCGATTTGTGGCGACCTTTCCTGATGATGTGGCAAAGGCGGTACAGTATGGCAAGAGAGTGAAAGCGCACTCAGTTTATATGTCACAATTTCAGTTAATTCCTTATAACAGAGTACAAAATTATTTTAAAGAGCAACTGCAGATTCCTATTAGTGATGGCTCTATTTACAATTTCAATCGAGAAGCTTATGATTTATTAGGAGCCTTTGAAGAGAAAGCTAAATCGAAACTGGCAGAGTCAGCGCTAATGCATGTAGATGAAACCAGTATAAACATTGGTGGCGATAGGCACTGGCTGCATTGTACGTCAAATAAATTATGGACATATTTCTTTCCTCATGAAAGACGAGGTGCAGTTGCAACAGATGCCATTGGTATATTACCTAAGTTTATCGGAATTCTCTGCCATGATCATTGGAAACCTTATTATACCTATGAGTGTACTCATTCATTGTGTAATGCGCATCACTTAAGAGAGTTAACAAGAGCGTGGGAGCAGGATAGTCAGAAATGGGCCAAACGTATGAAAGCTCTACTTGAGGAAATGAATAAGGCTGTGGATGATGCAGGAGGGCAGATAGGGAGCGTTGAATCGAAAAAATACCGATACAAGTATAGGGCAATATTAAAGAAGGCAGAAGTTGAATGTCCTCCTCCTGATGAAACACAACGAAAAGGAAAAAGAGGACGAATGAAAAGATCGAAAGCAAGAAATCTTTTGGAACGATTGAGAGATTTCGAGAATGATATTCTCCGGTTTCTAGACAACAATATGGTTCCATTTACAAACAATTTAGGCGAAAATGATATAAGGATGACAAAAGTTCAACAGAAAATATCTGGATGTTTTCGTTCCATGGACGGAGCAAAGATTTTCTGCCGTGTTCGTAGCTACTTGTCAACATGCCGCAAGCAGGGAATTAACTCAAGCAATGCAATGGATATACTATTTCGTGGAGAATTACCTGACTTTATAAATTAACATTATGTGTTGTTGTGCTTACTGTGAGTAGATACAAAAATTTAAGCTTTGTTAATTTGTTTACAGCATTTAATTTACGATTCTACAACAAAATTCATTCAGAAATCACGAAAGAATTGCTGAGATTAAGTCTCAGTCGCAGTATTTTAGAAAAACTTTCGTTAATGTCAAATACTTTTTTTAATTTGTATAAATACTGTTTTTTTACTTCTTTCTTTAAGAACATTCATGTCAATCTCAGTCCGCCCGATTAAAACCGTTCGAGTAGACCAAGTTAACTACCAATAATTTTGAGGTAGCTTAGAAATTTCTGAAAAATATAGAGTTTTTGCTTATTCATGCAAATTTTGGTATCCGGATAAGGCAAACCACACTTGAATGTGCAGTAAGGCAAGTGTGGCCGAATGAGTACAGATTTTTTATGTTTGACGGAAGGGTTACTGGTATTATACTTCTACCATATTCACTTTTCGGGATTGTAAAAGAGAATACCATCTCCTTCCCTGCACAACCCGTCCAAACGGCATTGCCGGGCGGGTTTCCTCCTTTTCAAAAGATGGGTTAATTGGGGATTTATTTTGTGCTTTGGTCTTAGGTTTTGTTTCCATACTGCCTAATGTCGTGAATTATAAAATGGCAGCATAAGAGGGATTATATTTGTTACTACACTCTATCTTGTTTATTGTAGGGATTACCGGCGTATACTTTGGCGCCGAATGGCTGGTTAAGGGATCATCAAGGCTGTCGCGTGATCTTGGTATAAAGCCTATAGTAATAGGTTTAACCGTTGTCGCATTTGGTACTTCAAGTCCTGAATTGGCTGTCAGTTTAACTGCATCTATAAAAGGATCTAATGACATAGCTATCGGGAATATAATTGGTAGTAACATCGCCAATATCGGCCTTGTCCTTGGTATTGCCGCAATAGTACTCCCTTTAAAGGTTGAAAGGGTCATACTGAAGCGCGAGCTGCCATTAATGATTGGAATCTCAGCCGGGCTTTATTTTATGGCAATAGACAGAAAGATTGGATTTATTGATGGACTGTTTCTTTTTACCGGTATTATACTTTTTATAGGTTACCAAATTTATAGTACTCTAAATTCCAAGAAAGAATCAAGAAATTCAACGTGCAACTCGGAAGATGTCCTTGCTGGTGCTTCATCGGTAAACTCTTCCTGTCAGCAAGCAGATTCAAGTAGCCCTCATAATAAAACTGGTATACCAGAGAGTACAAATGAAGAGGGCCAGACAAAGAGACATTTACTATCTAATATTGTTTATATTGTAATTGGATTAGCATGTCTCTTGGTAGGTTCGCATGTATTAGTTAAATCTGCAATTTTTATAGCCGACAGCTTCGGGATAAGTGAAATGGTTATCGGAATGACGGTAGTTGCTTTTGGCACCTCAGTACCGGAAATGGCGACATCCGTTGTAAGCGCCCTCAAAAAAGAGGCGGATATTTGCGTGGGAAATGTGATTGGCAGTAATATCTTCAATATACTTATGGTCCTGGGATCTGTAGCATTGGTAAGACCATTAAATGTGGCGAGAGAGACTCTCTTTTTTGAATTCCCTATTATGCTTCTCTTCTCCCTAGCCTTAATACCGATGATAAGAGGTCGCCTGATGGTTAACAGGCTTGCAGGCATTGTACTGGTTTCAGGATACTTGGCGTTTATTTTTATACTTTTCAGATAGTGAGTTTGGTTGCCTAAAGGCAGCAACTCTTAAGAATATCGAATTCTGAATTCGATATTCAGCGTTCAAAAGATTTCTCATGCAAAGCCGCTAAGGACGCAAAGAGAAAAAAGTTTTTGTCTTTTAATTTCTTTTTGTATTTTCTTAGCGACCTCTGCGGCTTTGCGTGAGAAATGCAAATTCCTATAATTAAATAATTTATTTGATAACTTTCGTGGGCGATAATGACATTAATAATAATTCTATCCATACTTTCATTACCATTAACGGCGGCATGCTATTTTTATTCGAAGATTAAGTTGTCTGTTTTCTTTGCTTTAATATTCTTTATTTCGAATATTATATTTGCGCATGGCCTTCTCTACGAAAACTATACGATTTTCTTTTACCTGCTCATGGTGCCGTGTGTCGCGTTACCAGTCTCATGTCTGATAATGTTTGCCTTAGATGTGAAGTATGGAATATTCTGCATCGATACCTCTTTTTCATCCATAATAGCATGGGCCTTTTCTCCAATATTACTTCCCATAAATTTAATTATTTTATACCTTGGAAACTACTAAAAAGATATTTATAAGTGCGGGTGAAACGTCCGGTGATATGCACGGTTCAAACCTGATTCGTGAGATACATAAGAAAAACCCGTCAATCAAGTTCTACGGTTTAGGGCGAGATAAAATGGTTGAGGCGGGCATGCAGTGTATCCACGATATGAGTTCCCGTTCCGTCATGTGGCTTCAGGCGTTAAAAAAGATCCCCGGATTATGGAATATATTTAAAGACTGTACTCGTTTTTTTGATGAAGAGAGGCCCGAGTTGGTCATCCTGATTGATTACGTGGGTTTTAATCTCTACCTCGCCAAGGCTGCTAAGAAAAGAAATATACCCGTTATGTATTACATAAGCCCTCAACTCTGGGCCCATGGCTCCTGGAGGATAAAAAAGATTAAAAAATTTGTAGACAGGATGGTGGTCATCTACCCTTTTGAGGAGGCGTTCTATACTAATGGAGGTGTATCTGCAAAATACGTCGGGCATCCACTTTTTGATGAGCTGAACAAGAGGGAGATAGACGAAGTTCTCGTTGAAAAAATGAAAGCCGGAGAAGAGAAGACGATTGTTTCACTATTGCCCGGAAGCCGCAAACAGGAAATAAGACGACTGCTGCCTATTCTCCTGGAGACAGCAACCGTCATTCATGAAAAAGTCCCATCAGCTACGTTCCTTTTATCATGCGGCAATACAAGAAACTTAGAATTGATTGAAGACATTACAAAGCGTTATACCTCTTCAAATAATAAAAGGTTGTCGATAGAGATAGTGAAAGAGAAGATTTCTGAAGTGATCAAGGCCTCTTCGCTATGTATCTGTAATTCGGGAACGGTTACACTGGAAATAGCAAATTATCAAATTCCAATGATAGCCTGCTATCGTGTCTCACCATTTGAGTATTTTGCTTCGAAACCACATATTGATACACCTTATATATGCCTGGTCAACGCGATTGCGGAAAAAGAAATTGTTCCGGAGAAGACCATGTACAGGGATGACCATAAATGGCTGGCGTCAAACGCAACCGAACTGCTATTAAATGAAGAAAAGAGAGAGACATGTATTGCCGGGCTCAAAGAGATAACATCCATAATCGGTACTCCCGGTGCATCTGCAAAAGCGGCTGATGAAGCGTTAGGTATGATATAGGCTGAATCCTTTGATGCAAAGACAGTAAATGTTTGGGTTAAACAGTCATGAATAAAAAAAATCTCCCTGATTATCAGTCGAATTTTCTTCTCTACACCGGAGACAACGGAAAAATAAATATTGAAGTATTCCTGAAAAATGAAACGGTTTGGCTAACGCAAAAAGCCATGGCAAAGCTTTTTGGGGTCGAAATACCCGCCATCAGCAAGCACCTGTCAAACATATTTGAAAGCGGAGAATTACAAAAGGAAGCAACTCTTTCTATTTTGGAAAAGGTTCAAAATGAAGGAAATAGACAGGTCAAGCGGAAAATGGAGTTCTATAACCTCGATGCCATCATCTCCGTCGGTTACCGTGTCAATTCCTACCAGGCCACGTAGTTCCGAATATGGGCCACAAGGACCCTGAAAGAATTCATCATCAAAGGGTTTGTTCTGGATGATGAACGGCTTAAGCAGGGCAATCAGGTTTTCGGTAAAGATTACTTTGACGAACTGTTGGAGCGCATTCGGGAGATCCGAGCCAGTGAGCGTCGCTTTTATCAAAAGATTACCGATATTTATGCCCTCTCGACAGATTATGACAAAAACGCTCCTGTTACAAAAGAGTTTTTTGCGACAGTACAGAATAAACTCCATTGGGCGATTACGGGAAAGACGGCCGCAGAGATTATTTATGCAAAAGCAGATGCAACAAAACTGTACATGTGATTGACCAACTGGAAGCATTCGCAGGATGGAAAGATACTAAAATCTGATCTAACTGTGGCCAAAAATTATCTGAACGAACAGCACATTAAAGAGCTAAACCGTATTGTCTCCGCTTATCTGGACTTGGCTTAAAACCGGGCGGAAAGACAAATCGTCATGAAAATGGAAGATTGGGTTCAGTTTTTACACAATTTCTTGGAGCTGTCCGACTATCCGATTCTTGAAGATAAAGGGAAAATCAGTGCGCTGGAAGCTAAGCTGAAGGCGGAACAAGAATATGAAGTTTATCGAAAGTTGCAGGACAAAAATTACTTCTCTGATTTTGACAAGGAAATAAAGCGGATTACAGGCAAAAAAGAGGCAAACTAAAGCTGCTGATGAAGCGTTAGGTATGATATAGGCTGAATCCTTTGATGAGTTTCGTATTGCAAAACAACCTTGCTCTTTTATAATACCCCGAACAAGAAGCAGTTACAAAAGTACATAATTAATCATTTAAGATAAAGGGTTTTTTAAAAAACAAACAGGAGTTTGTAGCAAATGAAATTAGATGCACCTTTAGAAAAAGCAGTTAAAGTAATTGTTCAATTATCTGATCCTGAAAAAATTATTCTTTTTGGTTCCCGTGCAGGGAAAGATTATAAGGATGAAAGCGATTATGATTTACTGGTGTTGAAAAAGGGGTTGATAGATCAACGACAATTGGTGCAGGAGATATATTTAAACTTCAAACATATTGGCGCGCCTGTTGATGTGATTGCGGTTGATATTGACAGGTTTGAAGAGCTAAAGGATGATCCCGATATGATATATAATGAAGCGTTTCTACACGGAAATCTAATATATGAAAAATCTTGATAAGGCATTGGAGTGGCTTAAAAGAGCGAAAAGCAATCTTGCCCGTGCAAAAGTTGGTAAGGTATCTGAGGATATTCTTTATGAAGATTTATGCTTTGATGCTCAACAGGCGGCTGAAAAGGCATTTAAAACGATTTGTATAATAAATGACATCAGGTTCAAAAAAGCGCATGATATATCATACCTGATTTATCTTTTGGAAAATGGCAATATCACCGTACCGGAAGAGTTGCAAAAAGCAAAAATTTTAACGGATTACTGAGTTGAAAACGGAGTTTGAAGGGCCGTTGAAAGAGGAAGCAAGGCTTAATACACTTATTGCTGAAAATCTGAAAAAGGTGAAGCTGGTATGACTCGTTCCTTATTTTAATATATAGCAAATATGCCGCAATTAAAGGCGGACAAGATGGTGCAAAGAAAGAAAAAGATAGAAGTCAAAGGTACTGAAATAACAATTGTTTCTCATGCAAAAGATGAGTATATCAGCGTTACAGATATAGCCCGGTTCAAAGATTCGAAAAGAACGGACTATATAATTCAAAACTGGTTGAGAAACAGAAATACAATCGAGTTTCTTGGCATTTGGGAGAGACTTAACAATCCTGATTTTAAACCCATCGAATTCGATGGGTTTAAAAATCAAGCCGGATTAAACAGCTTTGTATTGACACCTAAGCAGTGGATAGAAAAAACCAATGCTATTGGGATCATTTCCAAAGCAGGCCGCTATGGAGGTACTTATGCACATAAAGACATTGCATTTGAGTTTGCCACCTGGATTTCAGTAGAGTTTAAACTTTATCTCATCAAAGAATTTCAACGACTAAAAGACGAAGAGAAAAAACAGCTTGGTTGGGATATCAGACGCAACCTTACCAAAATTAACTACCGTATCCATACCGACGCCATCAAGGAAAACCTTATACCCCGGAAGTTGAGCAAATCACAGATTAACCACGTCTATGCTACTGAAGCGGATATTCTAAATATGGCTCTGTTTGGCAAAACCGCCGCTCAGTGGCGGGCAGAAAATTCTAACGAAACAGGAAATATTCGTGATTTTGCCAATGTCTCGCAGCTGGTCTGTCTTGCCAACCTTGAAAACCTCAATGCCCTTTTTATAAATGACGGACTTCCGCAGAAGACGAGGCTTGAACGGCTGAATAAAATCGCCATCCAGCAGTTGAGAATACTGACAGGTGATGCGGGGATGAAAAGGTTGGAGTAGTAACGCCTAGTAGCCCTAAACCAATTTTCCGTTTAGCCTATGAAAACAGTATTATTGAGGAAGTTGAAAATTGGTTTGAGTATTCACCGGCAAGGATTGACACTGCCCATGACGATAGTGAAGAGAAATTTATGGCTACTTTGGAAAAGACAGGAGATTTTATACAGGATGCAATTGAACTGTATAAAGTAATGACAAAGGAATCATGGTAATATTCTACCGTATCTCACCGTTTTCCTATTTTGTTTCAAAACCACTTATTGAGACACCTTACATAAGCCTGGTCAACGCGATTGCGGAAAAAGAAATTGTTCCGGAGAAGACCATGTACAGGGATGACCATAAATGGCTAGCTTCACGCGCAACCGAGCTCTTATTAAATGAAGAAAAGAGAGAGACATGTATTACCGGGCTCAAAGAGGTAACATTCTTAATCGGAGCTCCAGGCGCATCTGCGAAAGCTGCTGATGAAGCATTGAGTATGATATAAGCTAAATTCTTTGATGAGTTTCATGTTGCAAAACAACCCCACTCTTTTATAATATCCCTAGACAGGAGGTCGCTACAGATCACTTAACCACATTTTAAATATCTTCAAAAAATAGCCTTACTTGTTTTTAATAAGTAAGATTTTCATATACATTTATTCGAAACATGTTGTTCTCGTATCTTAGTAATTCTATTAAGTCATAGTCACCGACATAGCTGGAGGTTTTGATTTAAACATAAGCGAGTTATTGTAAACTATATACGTTATGAATAAATAGAAAATGACTTCCAAAGATCTACACAAACAACCATTTTCAGAAGAAACGATCACTAAATTAGATATTTTTGAAAAATATCTTGAATCCTGGCTTCCCGTTGCCATTCAGTCTCCATTTATAACAGAGGTAAATATCTGCGACTTTTTTGCGGGAATTGGTAGGGACATAAAGGGAACCGATGGAAGTCCTATAAGAATAATAAAAACCATAAAAAAATTTGAAGATACTATTCTAAAACAAAATCTGAAAATCCATATTCTGTTTAACGAATATATCCCTGCAAAGTGTCAGCAACTACGTGATTGTATTGCAAAAGAGCAGGAAACCTTAAAAAACTTAGATAGCAATCTTTCCATTGAAATTTTCAATCTAGACTTTAAAGAACTATTTATCAGCAAAAAGACATTACTAGAAAATCATTTTAATTTAGTTTTTCTTGATCAAAGCGGAATCAAACAAATCACTGAGGAAATATTTCTTGATCTGACAAAATTCCATAGAACGGATTTTATGTTCTTTATATCTTCTTCTGCATTCAAAAGATTTGCTTCTCACACAAGTTTCCAAAAATATTTCCCTGATATTGATCTTCAAGAATTATTGATGACCAAGCAAAATAAAATGCATAGATTGATTTTCCAATACTATAAAAGTAAAATACCAAACGATAGCCAAATAAAACTTTACCCTTTCACTATCAAAAAAGGGCGGAATATATACGGATTAATCTTTGGTTCAAACCACCCACTGGGTGTCAAAAAATTTCTAGATATAGCCTGGAGTACCAATGAGCTGAATGGAGAAGCAAGCTTTGATATAGATGATGATTGGGAATCAGACCAAATGCTTCTGTTTGGTAAAAGAAAATTATCTAAGATAGAAAAGTTTCAGATTGAGCTGGAAGAATTTATTTTATCTAAAAAAGAGGTTTCGAATAAAGAAGTTTACGATTTCACCTTAGAAAACGGGCATATCATCAAGAATGCCTTGCCGGTGTTTAAAAAATTAGAAAAAAAAATTAGTTACACGGGTCACCATAACATAAGTTACAATAAGTGCTATAAAAGCAAAGAAATCAAAATGTTCAAGGTGTTATAAAATGAGTAAAAGCAAAATTGAATGGACAGAATCTACCTGGAATCCCGTAACTGGTTGCAACAAAATCAGTGAAGGCTGTGATAATTGTTATGCAGAAAGAATGGCAAAAAGACTTAAAGCAATGGGGCAGCAAAATTATATTAATGGCTTTGAAGTTGTGTGCCATCCTCATATGTTGGATGCTCCATTAAAGTGGAAAAAATCGAATATGGTATTTGTAAACTCTATGGGTGATGTCTTTCACGAAAAAGTACCTCTTGATTTTATAAAACAGGTTTTTGGTGTAATGAACATTGCAGATCAACATTTTTATCAGGTTTTAACCAAGCGCGCAAAGCGGTTATTAGAATTATCAGAAATGATCAAATGGGATAGTCACATCTGGATGGGAGTTACAGTTGAGAATAAGACTTTCAAATACCGTATAGATTATTTGAGAAAAACACCTGCAAAAACAAAATTCCTTTCACTGGAGCCTTTACTCGGATCTCTTGGCGAACTAAACCTGTCAGGCATTGATTGGGTTATTGTTGGAGGGGAATCTGGTCCACGAGCACGTTCTATTGAAGCAGACTGGGCAAGAGAGGTAAGGGATCAATGCATTGAACAAAATATACCATTCTTTTTCAAACAATGGGGCGGTGTGCAGAAGAAGAAAAATGGAAGGGTTCTCGATGGTGTTACGTGGGATGAAATGCCCACACGCGAATTAACTGCTGTTTAGGTTTAGCATAAACAATCCAATTCTTAAAGACACCCAATATTTAATTATTAATTCTAAATTTTCTCCAAAAAACGATTTCTGTACATATTATCTTAGGGCTTAGTTTTTATTTGATGATTTAGTTATCTTTTTAATAAAAAATTTGTAACATGTTAATTTTAAAGGACTTCTTATTTGACAAGTAAGTTGCAGAATTAAAAATATGAACGATAATAACAAACAGCAACTCGAACAGCAGCTTTGGAACATCGCCAATACCTTGCGGGGGAAGATGGGGGC
>Ga0257115_1002538_pt1 | contig 10793 bp, 13 predicted proteins | sample SI112_100mmetaG_FD_194465 | JGI IMG/M metagenome (GOLD analysis project Ga0257115, IMG submission 194465) | Marine microbial communities from Saanich Inlet, British Columbia, Canada - SI112_100m | ecosystem: Environmental > Aquatic > Marine > Inlet | place: Canada: British Columbia | collected...
ATTAACTTCTTCTGGTGGTAAATCATATAAATCTTTATCAAAAGATTCACCTGGGTGAATTTTATTTTTAATTCCATCAAGTCCAGCCATAAGCATTGCAGCAAATGTTAAATAAGGGTTTCCAGACGCATCTGGAAATCTTATTTCACATCTTGCACCATTTTTACTAAGAGTAATTGGTATTCGACATGAAGCGGATCTATTTCTAGCTGAATAAGCAAGAAGAACTGGTGCTTCAAAACCTGGAACTAATCTTTTGTAACTATTTGTTGTTGAGTTAGCAAAAGCGTTAATGGCTTTAGCGTGTTTTAAAATTCCACCGATATAGTGTAATGCTGTTTCAGATAAACCAGCATAAGCATCACCTGAAAATACTGGTGTTTTACCTTTCCAAATTGATTGATGGATGTGCATACCTGATCCATTATCTCCAGCAACAGGTTTTGGCATGAACGTAGCTGTTTTTCCAAATGAATGCGTCACCATTTGTACAACATATTTATAAAGTTGAACATTATCTGCTTGATCAACTAGAGTTCCAAAATACATACCTAGTTCATGTTGACTTGGAGCAACTTCATGGTGATGTTTCTCAACTTTAATTCCAACTTCTTTTAGATTTTTCAAGTATTCACCACGCATATCTTGCTCGCTATCAACTGGTGGTACTGGAAAATATCCACCTTTTACTGGAGGTCTGTGAGCCATGTTTCCATTTTCATAAACTTTACCAGAGTTGTATGGTCCTTCTTTACTATCTAATACAAATCCAGTGTTATTTGGATCATTACTAATTCTTACATCATCAAACACAAAAAATTCTGGTTCAGGTCCAAAGTATGCTTTGTCACCAACACCTGAAGATTTTAAATATTCTTCTGCTTTTTTTGCTGTTCCTCTAGGATCTCTTTCATAAGGAGATTTTTTAACAGCATCTAAAATATCACAAAAAAGAACTACAGTGTTATGAGAAGTAAATGGATCCATCATTATTCTTGAAGTATCTGGTTTTAAAATCATGTCTGACTCATTGATAGCTTTCCATCCTGCTATTGACGAACCATCAAAAAAAACACCATCATTTAACATTTCTTCATCCACAATAGTTACATCCATTGTAAGATGTTGAAGTTTACCTCTAGGGTCAGTGAATCTAAGATCTACGAAATCTGCTTCTTTTTCTTTTATAAATTTTAAAACATTAGCTGCACTCATTTTGTCTCCTGTGTAGTTTTATAAGTATTAATTAACAAAATAATCACGAAAAATATTGCTTATTTAATAAATAACACCTATGCAATTTTCACATAAGTGGTGTATTTATTCAATATTATTTAATGAGTTTTTCACAGTGAACCCTTTGTTAAAAAAAGAACCAGTTAAAAGAGCTGAAAAAGCAATTAAAGCATTTGACTCTCAACTTGAAGTTTTTTTTTTAGATCAAACTGCTCGTACTGCACAAGATGCAGCTACAGCTTTAGGTTGTAATGTAGGAGCGATCGTTAAAAGTCTATTATTTAAAGCAGAAGATAATTTCATTCTTTGTTTAGTTTCAGGAGATAAAAGATGTTCTTTAAATAAACTTAAAAATATTTTGAATATTAAAGATGTTTCTATGGCACACCCAGATGATGTTAAAAAAGTAACTGGTTATACTATCGGTGGAGTTTCTCCTGTAGGCCATATTAATAAAGTAAAAATCTATATTGATACTAATTTAGAAAGATTTAAAACACTTTTCGCAGCAGCAGGACATCATAATTGTGTTTTTGAAATAGAGTTTAATAAATTAACCCAATTAACTAATGGTGAAAAAAAAGAAATAACAGAATGAGACAACCAAAATTAATTGATTATATTTTGTTAACAACATTAGCTTTAATTTGGGCGTCAGCCTTTTTTAATATTAAGATAGCAACATATTCTTTTGGACCTGTAACCATTGCATTTTTAAGAGTTTTTTTTGGAGCAATTCCAGTTTTACTTCTTTGTTATTTTAAAAAAATTAAAATTGAAGCGTTTTCTAAAGATTGGCACTGGTTTGCAATGATTGGTTTTATCAATCTTGTAGCTCCATTTTTTTTAATTGCTTATGGAGTTAAATCTGTTCAAAGTAATCTTGCAGCAATATTAATGTCCACAACACCTTTGAGCTCAACTATTTTAGGACATTTTTATACTAAGAATGAAAAATTTAATTTAGTGAAAACAATTGGAATTTTAATTGGGTTTTCAGGAGTTATATTTTTATTTTCTGACAATCTATTAATTGATGAAAATAATTTCACATCAGCATTATTAATTTTACTTGGCTCAACATGTTATGTGATTGGTGGTGTTTTAACTCTAAAAATCAGCAAAAAGAAAAATGAAAATGTAACAGGATCAATTTTAATATGGGCAATTATAATTTTAATTCCTCTTGTAAGTTTTATTGAACATCCTTGGCAATCAATTCCACGAACTGACTCATTGATATCTGTTATATATTTGGGAATTGTACCAACAGGAGTTGCCTGGCTTTTAAGATTTAGAATTTTAAAAAATAATGGTTTAATTTTTCAATCCCAAGTTTCTTACTTAATACCAATATTTGGAACTATTTTAGGCTATATATTTTTAAGAGAAATAATAACTATAAAAGTGTTAGTTTCTTTATTAGCAGTTTGTATAGGTATTTATTTTGTAAAAAAAGCTGACAATAAAAAATTTACTTAAGTTCTGACATTGCTTTAATATGCGCAGGTCTTGTTTCGCAGCAACCACCTAATATTGTTGCGCCATTTTGTTTAAAGTTTTTTACAATTTTTCCAATTACATCAGGTGTCAAATCGCGTCTTTGCCCAAGAAATTCATTAGGATTGCCACCAGAATTTTTAAAATAAGATGATGTATAACCATCTTTTGGTTTTGTTGTCATAAATCCATTTAATTTAAAACCAAATGGAACATTAAGATTTTTCACTTCCTCTAAATTTTTTTCATAATTTTCAGGAGATACACATGAAAGCATTACTCCTAATAATTGATCATCTAAAATACTTTTAATATCAGAAATTTTTTCTCCACTTGGTAATTTAGTTCCTTCAGATATGTGGATACCAATTAAGTAAGGTTTTTTAAATTCTTTAATGGCTTTAATACCACATTCGAATTCTTTAATACTACTCCAAACATCAAAGTAAAAGAAATCAACATAAGGATTTAATAATCTAGCTTGCTCGTTAAAAGTTTCGGTAATGTCTTCTTCATTTCTTTCATCAGCTTCATAAGTTAACTCCTGTGGAGGTAGACCACCAGCTATGAGAATATTTGGAAACTCTCTTTTTACCTCTTGAGCTATTTCACCTGCTTTTTTGTTTAAATATTCAAATTTGTCTTCAATATTATTTTCTTTTAATCTTTTTCGTCTAGTCGTAAAAGTTGTAGTCACAATTACTTCAGCGCCAGCTTTTACAAAATCTATATGAGTATCTCTCAGTAATTTATGATAATTTTCATTTAAAATTGCATTAGCGCTCCAAAGAGTACCATTTGACTTCATGCCTCTTGCCAGAAGTTCCTGACCCATACCACCATCTAAAATTCTTGTTTGTTTGAAAAAATTTAAATCCATTTTGTACCTCACTTTTTTAGTGCTTTAGCTTTATGCAGGGCGCACAATATAGTTCAACTACCTTACTTATTGATTTTGCGAGAATTTCCTCTTTAGCAGTTATCGCCCGCAATAGGATCAAATCGGCAAATCACTTATACTTGTAAACTATATATTTGTAAATTATTTTTTTAGTACAACTTTAGCATTGAAAGAAAAAGATCTTCGCTCACCTTCAATGTTAAAAGGATAAGCAGTATGAAGTAAATAATTAGGAAAAATGATTAATTCTTTAAGTTTTGGTACAACGTTATAAATACTTTTGCTTAAGAAACCTTTTTGACCATTTATAAAATCAATAGTTCCATTAGTTTTAATCTTCTTATTCTTTACTAATTTATTATTAATCATACCTTTCGGAAGTTTTAAATAACCAACTCCTGATAAATCACCCTCATGGTAATGTATTGGATTATATTCACCTTTAAATTGTCGAACTACCCACAGGTTTAAAATTTTTATTTCTTTAATATTTTTAATTTTTTCATTTATTAAAAATCTTTTAATATTATCTTTAAGTTCTTTTTCTAAGTTTTTTTTTACAAAACTATTTGAAATCTTTAATTCTTTCTTAATTTGACTTGCTAGTTTTGAGCTGTAATCAATTTTTTTTGATCCTGACTTTGTGTCAAATTCTTTGTTGAGTTTATTAAAAAAACTTTTTGAAATTCTGGTTATGCCAATTGAAGGACCAAAGGGTTTAATATTTTTCATTTTGTTGTTAAATATATTAAAAGACAATTAAATCAACATTATGACAATAATTTAAAGCCCATTCTTGCAGCTACAAAAATAACTAACAAAGAAGTCATTAATGTCAGCGTTTTATTTGATAGAAATTTTATATTCAAATAGTTGCCTATTTGTCCACCAACAAAAACTGTTAAGAAAAGAGGCCAAAAATTAAAAAATTCATTAAAAACAATATCTTTTGTAAGTTGGCCTATAACTCCAAATGTAGAGTTAACTAAAATAAACAAAGAAGCTGACGCAGCAATATGTTTTGGATATCCAGCTCTCATTAAAAATAAAATTGGACTTAAGAATATACCACCCCCAATTCCAACAAGACCAGAGATGAATCCTATTATGGACCCAATAAAAATTGATAATAGTTTTGAAATTTTTTTAATTTCTAATTTTTCTTTGTTAAAAGACTTGCTTTCAATAAATAAAAAAACACCAGCAAATGTTAAAATAAAAAATAGCATTATTTCGAATAAATCTTTTTCAATTGAAATTGAGGCTCCAAAAAAAGCAAAAGGTACAGATCCGATAAGGTATGGCGTTAGTAATTTGAGGTTGAGATTACTTGATTTTATGTAATTTATTGAATTTCCAGAGACCACAATGATATTACAAAATAATGCTATTATTGGAAAAATATAATAAGGAATATCCCAAATCAACATTAACGCAAGGTAAGTGGATCCTCCACCAAATCCAACACTAGAATATAAAATTGCTGTTATAAAAAAAAATATTGATAATATAATCATAGTTAAAAATTATTATGAATGTAAATATAGCTTTATTAACTGTAACAGATACAAGAACTTTTGATAATGATAAATCTGGTTCTATTCTTGTTGAAAAAATTAAAGAGGCCAATCATAATTTAATTGATAGAAAAATTTGTAAAGACAATAAAGAAGATATTGTTTTAATCTTAAAAAAATGGATTAAAAGTAGCGATATTGATGTTGTAATTACCACTGGTGGAACAGGGTTGACTGGAAGAGATATAACACCAGAAGCTGTTGAAGAAATTGCTGATAAACATATACCTGGATTTGGTGAAGTCTTTAGGAATATAAGTTTAAAAACAGTTGGTACTTCAGCAATACAATCACGAGCTTGTGCAGTTTTGGCTAATGGCAAATATGTATTTGCTCTTCCAGGATCATCAGGTGGAGTGACAGATGCTTGGGATGGAATTTTGAAACATCAATTAGATATTAATCATAAGCCTTGTAATTTTGTTGAATTATTTCCAAGACTTAAAGAAAAATAATTATTTTTGATATTTTTCTTTCCACTCTGTGTAGGGCATCCCATAAATGTGCTCTCTAGCATCAGGGTCAGATATAGTTATACCTTTTTTTTCAGCCTCTTCTCTATACCATCTAGATAAACAATTTCTGCAAAAATTAGCTAAATTCATTAGATCAATATTTTGAACATCTTTTCTTTCATCCAAATGTTTTAGTAACCTTTCGAATGTAGCTGATTGAATTTCATTTTTTTTATTATCATTCATAAACTAACTATTAGTCAGTTATTTAGTGAGCACAAGATGTAGTATTATATACAATCAAAAGTAGAATATAAAATATATTACAAATAGACTTTGATACAAAACCTTAGTTAACTATCTTTATGGCTATTAAGAAAAAAAAAATAGCAAATTCGAAAACTAAGAAAAAAAAGACTAAACAAGTCAAAGTTTCTAGAAAAAAAATCAAAACAAAAAAGAAAGTTGCTACAAAAACGTCTGCGACCAATAAACGTTCTAAAATATCTACAAAAAAAAATAAGATTAAAAATAAAAAAAATAGAGAGGTAAAAAAAATGAGTACAGAAACAGTACAAGCTGGGAAGTCTCCTTTACTGGATACATCTCACTTAAAAGTAAAGTTTCCTTATAAAGAAAAATATGGAAATTTTATTGGTGGTAAGTTTGTTGAGCCTAAATCAGGTAAATATTTTGACAATGTAAGCCCAATTAATAATGAGGTTATATGTTCAGTTCCAAGATCTGATTCTAAAGATGTTGAATCAGCATTAGATGCAGCACATGCTGCATTTCCTACTTGGGGAATTACATCAATAACTGAAAGATCAAATATATTACTTAAGATAGCTGATGTTATTGAAAAAAATTTAGAACTATTAGCTACCGCAGAGTGTTTAGATAATGGTAAGCCAATTAGAGAATGTATGGCTGCTGATTTACCGTTAGTTGTAGATCACTGGAGATATTTTGCTGGAGTGATAAGAGCTGAAGAAGGTTCTGTTTCTGAAATAAGTAACAGTGAATATTCCTACCATATACCTGAACCACTTGGTGTTGTTGGACAAATTATTCCCTGGAATTTCCCTTTACTAATGGCAACATGGAAACTTGCACCTGCGTTAGCTGCAGGAAATTGTGTAGTTCTAAAACCAGCTGAACAAACACCAGCATCTATTTTACTTTTAATGGAACTTATTGGTGATTTGTTACCTCCAGGAGTAGTTAATGTTGTGAGTGGTTTTGGTTTGGAAGCAGGTAAACCATTAGCTTCATCAAAAAGAATAAGAAAAATAGCTTTTACTGGTGAAACAACAACTGGACGTTTGATTATGCAATACGCATCACAAAACTTAATTCCAATCACTTTAGAATTAGGTGGAAAATCTCCAAATATTTTCTTTGAAGACGTTATGGATCAAGATGATGATTTCTTTGATAAGTGTATGGAAGGTTTTGCAATGTTTACTCTTAACCAGGGTGAAGTTTGTACTTGTCCAAGTAGGGTGTTGGTTCAAGAGTCTATCTATGATAAATTTATGGAAAGAGCTGTTGCTAGAACAAAAGCTGTAACTCAAGACAATCCTCTAAAAATGGAAACTATGATTGGAGCTCAAGTATCATTAGAACAGATGGAAAAAATAAAATCTTATCTTGATCTAGGTAAGAAAGAGGGGGCTAAAGTTCTTTGTGGAGGTGAAGTCGCTAACTTAAATAGTGGTTTGGAAAAAGGAAATTACATTCAGCCTACTATTTTCGAAGGTGACAACTCTATGAGAGTTTTCCAAGAAGAAATTTTTGGACCAGTTGTATCTGTCACTAAATTTAAAGATGAAGCACATGCATTAGAAATTGCTAATGATACTCTTTATGGTTTAGGAGCAGGTGTTTGGACCAGAAATGGAAATGTTGCTTATAGAATGGGGAGAGGAATCCAAGCTGGTAGAGTTTGGACAAACTGTTACCATGCTTATCCAGCTCACGCTGCCTTTGGAGGTTACAAACAATCTGGAATCGGTAGAGAGACCCATAAAATGATGCTTAATCACTATAGACAAGTTAAGAATTTACACGTGTCTTACAGTGAAAAAAAATTAGGCTTCTTTTAACAGATATATTATATTGGCCCGTAATAAATACGGGCCACATAAAAATGAAAGTTTCAGCCACACCTACAGCACTTGAGTTAATAGAAGATTTAAAAAAAACTCATGGTAAAGATTTATTATTCCATCAATCAGGTGGTTGTTGTGATGGTAGTGCTCCAATGTGTTATCCTGTCAAAGAATTCCAAGTAAGTGACGATGATGTTTTAGTTGGTAAAATTGGGGATATTCCCTTTTATATTAGTGAAACTCAACATGAGGCATGGAAAAATACAGATTTAATTATTGATTGTATTAAAGGAATGGGTGGAATGTTTTCTTTAGACAATGGAACTGGAAGAAGATTTTTAACTAGGTCAGAGATCTGTATTCCAGAAAACACAAATATAAATTAATTATTAAACTTTTTTGAATTTAAATCTAAATAGTAAAAGTATTAATATTATTGCCATATAAATTAGTGGTTCTGTTAAATCTTTTTTAACCAACCAAATAAAGTGAACCACTCCTAATATTGCAATAATATAAATCAATCGATGAATTTTTTTCCATTTATCTTTTAATAACATCATTGCTTTTTTTGAGGAAGTTAAAGCAAGAGGTGTCAATAAGAGCCATGCTGCAAATCCAACAAAGATAAATCTTTTTGTAAAAATATCTTTTGAAATACTTTGTAAATCTAAACGATAATCAATAACCACGTATGTTAACATGTGAATTGTAGCATAAAAAAAAACAAACAATCCAAGCATACGTCTTAATGATATCCAGACATTTAATTTTGTAATTTTTTTAAAAGGTGTCATCGCTAATGTTAAAATAATAAATATTAACGTCCACTCACCAGTATGATGAGTTATCTCTTTTACAGGTTCTGGCCCTAGTTGATTAAAAAAAATTTTATAAGTAATTATTAAAAACGGAAAAAGGCTTAAAATAAAAACACTTGGTTTTAAAAATCTTTTCATTAAAAAAATTTCTTTAAATCCATACCAGTATATAAACTAGCCACTTCTTCCTCATAACCATTGAACATTAAAGTTTTTACTCTAGGTGCAAAAATATCATTTCCTATAATTCTTTCTGTAGCTTGTGACCATCTTGGATGATTAACATTGGGATTAACATTTGAATAAAAACCATACTCTCTGGGTGATGCCCACATCCATGAAGAAGTTGGCATTTTTTCTACTAATTTAATTTTAACAATAGCTTTCGCACTTTTAAATCCATATTTCCAAGGGACAAATATTCTCAAAGGTGCCCCATTCTGATTTGGAAGTTTTTTATTATACAAACCTGTTACTACAGTTGTTAATGGGTGCAATGCTTCATCAATTCTTAATCCTTCTTTGTAAGGCCAATTTAAAACTGGATATCTTTGACCTTTCATTTGATCTGGGTCATAAACACTTTCAAATTCAACATATTTAGCTTTAGAAGTTAGGGTTACTTTAGATAGTAACTTACTTAAAGAAAAACCCATCCAAGGAATTACCATCGACCATCCTTCTACACATCGAAGACGATATATTCTTTCCTCTGATACAAACATTTCTGAAATTTCTTCCATTGAAATGTTGATAGGATTTTCAATTTCACCTTCAATACTAATAGTCCAAGGTTTTGTTTTAAAATTCTGGGAATTTATGTAGGGATCACTTTTAGAAGTGCCAAACTCATAATAATTATTATATGTGGTAATATCTTTGTAACTTGTATTTTTATTTTTTTCTTCCGATAAAGCATCTCCAGTAAAGGGAAGAGAAGTCATTGCAATAGAACCAGCCCCTATACTAATCGATTTAATAAAAGATCTCCTGTTATTATAAATTTTTTCTGGTGTAATTTCTGAATATTTAATTTTTTTCATGAACTATTGGATTACCTTTCAACCATTCGCTTTCATTATTTGTATAATGTTCTTTTTTCCAAATTGGAGACCTCTTCTTAATTTCTTCAATAACATATCTAGACAAAACATACGCTTCATCACGATGCTTACATGCAATAGCAATGATAATGCTAATTTCTCCAAGGTTCAAATAACCTTTTGCATGTTCAATAAATACTGCTTTATCTTTAATGTTTAACTTTTGATCAGCTTCATTGTAAATTTCTTCAAAACTTTTTATAACAAGAGCGTCATGACTGTCATAAGTTATTCCTACTACACTTTTATTATCGTTTTGATTTCTTACAGTTCCAGAGAAAAAGATTGAAGCTCCAAATTGAGAAGATGAAATAAAATTTTCAGCTTCTAAAATTGAAAGTTTTTTTTCTTTTATATTTATTACTTTTGTATGAAGCATTAACCTCCTCCAATAGGGGGTATAATAGCAATTTTTTCATTACTTGTTATTTTATAATTGTCGCTGACAATATTGTTACTTTTAGAACAAAATACAGATGAATTTACAATCTTTTTAAAATTTTCATTACCTATAAAATTTTTATCTAAATACTCTATTATTTTATTTTTAATATCTTTAATTGTTGAATTTTTTTTTATTTCGAATTCTAGAAAATTTTTATCACTAAAGTCTCGACTTGCCCCAAATAGCTCAATCTGTACCTTCATTAATATTTTAATTAAAATATTTCTTTTAAAAAATTAGGTAGCCCTTCTGGATTTTTCCACAAACCACTTTTTCCACCTTCTTTGATTAATAGCTTAACATCATGAATTTTTAAATGAGGATTTACAATTTTACTTAAATCGTAAATAGTTATTAAAGCAGCATTTACTCCCATAATTGCTTCCATTTCTACACCTGTTTTTGCATATGCGGAAACAACACAAAACACTTCAAGTGTGTTATCTTTATCGTGCATAATAATTTTAGTAGCTGTATGGTCGATTGGTAGTGGATGACATAAAGGAATTAATTCACTAGTTTTTTTAACTCCTAAAACTGCAGAAACTTCTGCTAAAGCTACAGGGTCTCCTTTAGGCATTTCTTTATTTTTAATTAGATTAAATACTTCTTTACCAACAAAAATTTTGCCAGAGGCTAAA
>Ga0257115_1002541_pt1 | contig 10768 bp, 6 predicted proteins | sample SI112_100mmetaG_FD_194465 | JGI IMG/M metagenome (GOLD analysis project Ga0257115, IMG submission 194465) | Marine microbial communities from Saanich Inlet, British Columbia, Canada - SI112_100m | ecosystem: Environmental > Aquatic > Marine > Inlet | place: Canada: British Columbia | collected...
GGCCGCCAAGGGGTAGTAACCGCTAAGTCCAGATTTTGGACGCAACTAACCACCAACTTTTCGCAGTTGGGTCAACAAGCTTCGCAAGTAGGCATTGTGGTGTATGGCGTGATATTAATTACCAGTGGCGACCTCAGCATGGGCTCCCTCATTGCTTGTGTGATTTTATCCGGTCGGACTCTGGCACCGTTAGGCCAGCTGACTAATTTATTGGGACGTTTTAATCAATCCATTAATGCTTACAAAAACCTAAACGAACTTATGGCAGAGCCCGTATTAGAGGCCTCCCGCATGGGCCAAATTAGACGCGAAGAAATTATTGGAGACATCCGTTTTAGCCACACTAGCTTTCGCTATCCTGAGCAAAAAGAAGACACCCTAAAGCAATTGAACTTGAACATTAAAGCGGGCGAAAAAGTAGCCATTTTGGGTAAAATCGGGTCTGGTAAAACCTCCTTTTTGCGCCTGCTTGCTGGCATTTACGAGCCTAATGAAGGCAGCGTTCAGATCGACCAAACAGAAGTAGGCCATATTCATCCAGAAGATTTGCGCCGTGGTTTAGGCGTAGTATTACAAAGCCCGATGTTGTTTTCTGGCAGCGTCAAAGAAAACTTGCTGCTGGGCAAGCCAGATGCTACAGATGAAGAAATTATTGAAGCCGCTAAACAAGCCGGTATTGATGAGTTTATCGGCCAACTACCCAACGGCTACGAAACCATATTGACCGAACGTGGCCAGCAGTTATCTGGCGGCCAACGCCAAGCCATGTGCATTGCGCGCTCATTGATTAGCAACCCTTCAATCATTATCATGGATGAACCCACCAGCGCCATGGACTCCGGTACCGAGCAACAACTCATGTTCCGACTAAAGGCCTTGTTTGAAAATAAAACCGTGATTGTTATCACCCATAGAGGCACATTATTGTCTTTGGTTGATCGTGTCATCGTTATGGACAGTGGCCGCATTGTGGCCGATGGCCCTAAAGAAGAAGTCCTCAAAAGCGCTAAAACCGGAACCCAATCGTGAAATCAGGCAAGTTAACCAACGTTATTTTTTATCTTATTTGTATTTTTTTTATTGCCGCAACCTACTGGGCATATAACACCGAAATAGATCAGGTAGTACGAGCAGAAGCAGAGGTTGAGCCCACCGGAAAAGTACAAGTTGTACAAAATCGCTACCCAGGCTCCATCGACAAATTTAGTGCCCTCGTTGGCGACACGGTCACCCAAGGCCAAGTGTTGTTCTGGCTAAAGCAGGAAGATAACGAAGCAGCCATTAAACAAAATCGCATTACTTTCTACAATGCTATGGCCGAAATTGCTCGTTTTGAGGCCGAAGCCTACGCTAAACCGCTAGATTTCCCTAACCTGCTTCCAGCTCAATTTATCGAACAGCAAAGCGCCATCTACCTGGCCAAAAGCCGTGCCATGAAAGAACAATTAAAAATTATTGAGCAAGAAATTGCCAGCAAGTCGAATGCCATATTACAAGCGCAAACGGCAGTGGTTTCAGCCCAAGACAGCCTTACCCTCACATTTGAAGAAATGAGCATCTATAAACCCTTAGTCGATGCCGGCGTAGAGCCTAAAATTAAGCTGCTGGGGCTGCAACGCCAACAACAAGATGCCCATGACAGCATTAACCAACAAACCTTAATAGAAGCCGGCTTAAACATTGATATAGACACCCTAAAGCGACGCAAAACCCAAGTGTTAATGGACTACCGAGTACAAGCCGAAGAGCGCCTAGCAGAAAGCACCAATACCATGACCAAGGCCAGTGCCGAATACAGCTCGCTCACCGACCGTATGGCCATGGCCGAGGTAAAAGCGCCCAGTGATGGTATTGTTTCGGCCATTTACGTTACCACTCAAGGTGCCGTGGTCAGTGGTGGCGAAACCCTCGCCGAAATTGTGCCACAAACCGACTCCTATCGTGTACTGGCCAAAGTACAACCGGCCGACATCAGTTTGGTTAACCAAGGCCAGGCCTGCCGCGTGTCTTTTACCGCTTATGACTTTGCTAAATATGGTTCTATCGATGGCAAAATTGTTAACATTGCGCAAAACATTACCGAAACTAACCAAGGCCTCATGTATTACGAAGTGTGGGTAGAAACCACAAGCACCGTCTTCTCTAAATCAGACGTTGAGCCAAACATAATGCCAGGCATGGTGGCTCAAGTGGACATTTTGGGTGAAAAAACCCGTATTATTGATTACATACTTACGCCCCTAAAGCGTACCGCAGCAGTGGCATTAACCGAGCAGTAAGTGGCGAACTTATGCCATTACTGAAACTTCACCAATACAAACAATTGGCTGATAATTTCCTGTTGTTTGCTCTCTTGCCACTGCTTACGCAAGGCCTGTACAAGTAGGTCTTGTACTTCTTCCAGTGGCTTCACACTAGCAGGCGCGATACCGTTAACCAATATAAAATGGCTGCCCGTATCGGTGACTACCGGTATAGAAATACTACCTACCTTCAACTGCCCGATGGCCTTCAATATATCTGGCTGAAGTTGATCAATTTGTAGCCAACCTAAACTACCACCATTAACAGCCGACTCAGCGTGATCCGAGTGTATTTTACTGAGTTCGGCAAAGTTGTCTGGGTTAGCTTTAATAGCCTCTAGCACTTGCGCTACACGCGCAGCATCGGCGTCTTTGTCGTCGCTGTGTTGTATAAATAGCTGCGACAAGTTAACCCGGCCTGGTGCAACAAACTGAGTTTGATTTTCTTGGTAAGCCGTATCAATCTCGGCTTGGCTAGGAAATCCAGACTCGGGTTGCGTGGCTAGGTTTAACCATTGATCAATCATGGCTTTGTCATACGCTTGGCGCACGGCAAATTCCACCACCTGAGTGTCGTCCAATTTAATTTTTTGCGCCTGCTGGATAATGTGCTGGCGTAAAGCAAGCTTCTTCACGTAGGCCGAAAATACCTCACTGTCTTCGCTTAAGGCCTTGCGATCAGCATCGCTGCCATTAGCTACAGCCGCACGTAGCTCAGACCAAGTCACCTCCTGCTCCAGCATGGTGGCCACCACCGCATCATCTGGCTTACCCTGCCAATCGCCTAGCAACCCAGCTTGCGCGCTAAGCGGAATAATACAGGCCGCCAAAATCATAGAACGTAGCCATTGATGTGGGTTAAAAATAGTCATTGTATTTCCTTAAATAATATCGAGTGAAAGGTTGCCGCCTAACGCACTTACAAAATCGTCGGCGTTATTGAAGTCGTATGTATTAGAGCCATTAAGGCTCACTAAATTGGAGTCAATGGTGGTTGCACTGGAGTCAAATTGCAGGTTAATGGTCACCTGATTATTAGTATCGAGTTGGTCGGTAAACTGAACCGTAATAGCCCGTAAATCTGCAGCTGCCGTGGCACTATAAAGGCTGCCAAAACCGGCCTTAAACTCTGCCAAGGTGTCCACTTGGTCACCCAGAGTCTGATACTGCTCAAATTGCAGTTTATCAATGCCTGGCAGGTAGTCGGTAAAAGTGTCATTGCCATCGGGCGATACAAACTCACCGTTCAGCTCCTGTAACAGGTAATACAAGGTATCACTGCCATCACCACCGGTCAGAGAATCATCACCAAAGCGGCCCTTTAACACGTCGTCACCGGCGCCACCATTTAAGGTATCGTCACCGTAGCCACCGTTAAGATGATCGTTGCCAGCACCACCATTAATGATGTCGGCATCACTACCACTAGTCACATCAATGGGGCCACCCAAAAGGATATCATCGCCACCGCTGCCGGGAATAGTTTGCGCTTCGGAATCACCTACATCCGCCACCCAAAAGGTGAGCTTTTGGTTAACACTCGCACCTAAGCCATCGGTACATACCACAGTCACAGAAAGTGTTTCGCCCAAATTTAAGCTAGAGCCCACATTAAGCACCAACCAGGTGGCACCCGAGTCATCGTCTTTAACGGCCAATTGGCTAGAGCTAGCACCAGTTAGGCTAAAGGTCAGGGCATTAGTGTCGGGGTCCAAAAAATACCCCTGCACGTTGCCAATAAGGCCTTCGTTGGCCTGAATGGTGGTTAAGTTGGCTAACCACACCACATCATCCGTAGCACTCGCAGGCTCTAGGTAAGCCGACGAGCGGCCTACATATTCCGGCACAAAATTGCCCTCGTTCAATACCAAACGGGTTACACCAACAGTGGTGCTGATATTGTTATCTGCACTGTCGGTGACTTGCACCGTACCGCCCAATACCAAACTGGCCGACAAACCCGTGGTATCTACAATTTTTAACACCCCCGAACCACTGAGGCTAGACAAGCCTAAACTGGATAGCGCGCCGGCATTCTGCACCTGCAGAACGTTGTTGGTTTGGAGTTCGAGGTGATTAATATTAGTGAGGGAAACCGTACTCAAGTCGAGGGTGGTGGTAGTGGTATTCGCCTCTAATCTGAGGGTGGCTTGGCCGTCCCCACTGATAGCGCCCAAGGCACTGGTTTGGGCGCTAGTCATGGTGACGTCGGAATGAAGTTTAGTAATTTCGGCGCCAGTAATATTCATACCGGTAACATCCAAGGTACCAAATAGGTGCAAGGTGTCGCCAGTGCCTGTACCCATATTAATATTTTCGCCCACCGCAGCTTCGCTTTGGGTTTGGCCATTCAAGGTATCAATGGTTACTACATTGGCTAGGCTGGTAGGTATATCAAGGCCGATGTATTGGTTGCTCCACGTGGTGCCCACCAATACCACCGTGTCATCATTGCCACCGGTGTTAACATTATCAACCCCCGTACCCGCCCTCACTAAATCGGCACCACCGCCGGTTTCTATGGTGTCGGCGCCGGCCAAACCCATTACCGTTAAGGCAACGTTACTAGACGGCATTTGTAGTGCCTCGCCTTGGTCGGTACCCGTGTAAACGTTACCACTTAAAGAAAAACCAGAAGCCGCTTGGCTAGAACCACCACCGCCACTACAGGCCGACAACACCAAACTAGACAATACCGTAAAGCCGCCCACAGTGGCAGACCCGTAAGGTTTATTAAAACGGTCAGGCTTTGGCGTAAATGTATTCATGCTTGCATCCTCTGCACTGGTGGTAGGGCCGCTTAGACAATATCCAGCGCTGCCTCGCCTCCTAGGGCCAACACTAACGAATCTGCATCGTTAAATTCGTAATAACCGCTACTATTAACGGTAGACGACACGTAACTACTATTAACCGTAGTGCCGTTAAGATCCAAGGTCACGGTAACAGTGCCATCAGTGACAGTGGCATCGCCAAACACCAATTGAATTTCACTATAATCCGACGAGACCTGAGCATCCCACTTAGTATCGAAGGAGGCTTTAAATTCTGCCAAAGTATTGGTTTCATCACCAATAACACGGTATTCCTCCAACTGTATAATATCGGTACCAATGGTAAAGTCGGTCATGGTGTCATTGCCATCGGCAGACAAAAACTTACCTTGTACTTCCTGGATATGGTAATACAAGGTATCGGCACCATCACCACCAGTGAGGGTGTCATCACCAAAACGGCCTTTAAGAAGGTCATCACCCGCGCCACCGTTTAACGTGTCATCACCGTAACCGCCGTTAAGGTGATCATTGCCATCGCCGCCGTTTAACGTATCTGCGTCACTGCCGCTTAACACATCAATGGCACCACCTAGCAAAATATCAGCGCCTGTATCGCCTCCGAGCACCTGTGCTGTATCATCACCTTCGGTGGTCACTACCCAAAGCCGAACAGTTTGGCTTACAGCACCGCCCTTGGCGTCGGTACAAGTAACATCAACATTGAGGCTGGTGCCCGCAGCCAACTCTTCATCCGCATTTAAGACTAACCAGCTGGCGCCATCAACTGTTTGCACCGACAATTTAGATGAATCTGCGCCTGATAGGGTAAAGCTAAGCTCGTCCTGATCTGGGTCTAAAAAATAACCTGCCATTTTGCTAGTAGTGCTAGTAGCTTGAGTCTGATTAGTGGTTAAATCTGCCAACAATGTTACCTCTGAGCTGCTGGCAATTGGGTCTAAATAGGCACTAGAACGGGCTACAAATTCAGGCAAAAAGTTATTACCCCCCCCCACGGCAATTTGGGCCGATGCAACATCCGTGGTGATATCTACCATAGCGCCGCTAGTGTCGACTGTGGTTACCCTCATTTGAGTATCCAAAATAAGAGCTGGTGATACGTCGCTTGTGTCTGCAATTTCAACCTTGCCAGCTCCGGATAATACGGTTAAACCCATATCCGTTAGTGCCGTCATGTTAGCTGCTTTTATAACAATATTATCGGGCACTGCTAATTGGTTAATACCGGTGATATTGAGGTTGGCGATATCCAGCGGCGTGCTAGTGGCAGTGCTATCTTCAGGCACCACTCGCAGGGTAGAATCGCCATCGCCAACAATAGTAACGTTCGAGGTAAGCTGTTGATCTGAAAAAATAACATCCGAGTGCATAGTATAATTTTCAATATTTGAAAGAGTTACCGCACTCATATCTAGGGTGCCATATAGATGCAAAGTATCAGTGCCATCCCCGCCATTGATACTTTCACCCGAGGCCACCTCGCTTTCCGTTTGACCGTTTAATGTTGCCAACGTTAAAACTTGAGTTAAGGAGCCGTCAATGTCACCAGATGCATACTCGCTCGCAGTGGTAGTACCCACTACAACGATCGTATCATCACCTTTGCCCGTGCTCACGTTATCTGCGCCAGTGCCAGCACGCACGAGGTCATTCCCTTCACCGGTGGTAATGGTATCTATACCCGCAAGGCCATTAACGTTTATGGTAATAGTGGCGGCAGATTGATCCAAGGTTTCGGCACCACTTGTGCCAGTGTATACGCCGTCAGTTAGAGTGAAGCCTGTCTCCACAGTGGGCATGCTCCCGCCACAACCAGAAAGTACCAAACTGGTTAATACGCTAGTGCCTGCCATACCACCGCGCTTTAATTTAGACTTTTGACCTGCAATTTTTCCGGAGATGTTAGTTGAGTTCACTTGTTGTATATCCATGTTGTTCACCTTGTTATTATCCACGGACTCTGATTAGGTTACCAGCGGGCACCTAAGTTAAAGGTAATCTTGTTTTGGTTTTGCGCATTGGCATTGATATTATTTCGGTAATTAACATTAGCCAACAGGCTACCTAAGCGCCAATCCATATTTAGCGCCATTTCATTGGTGGTGCAACTATTGCGACCGGCCGAGGTAGCCGTAGCCGTACCCGCGCTGTTATTACAGCCTGGGTCTACGTCTCGGTACCAACTCACCGCTTGGGCATGTTTAAAGCTCACACTAAGCAATACATTTTCGACTATAGGGCGAATTAACTTAAGGCCCAAAGAATACCCCGATGCCCCGCCATCGGCGTCTGCAAATTGGTAGGCCTGAGGCAATTTTTTACTGGGCGTAAATTCACCATGAAAATCTAATTGTGCAGTAAAACTGTTGGGCAAAGCCTGCGCCCGGGACACATCCACATACAGCTTCCAAAAATTGGGGTTCATGCCAGTGACATTACCAATGGGGCCGGTAATAGGTTCTACGTTATTAGCAATATTTTCTAACTTACGATCGATGTCTTCTTGGGTAGTAGACCCAAAAAAACCTTCAAACGCGTGTTTAAGAGAAACCGACGCAAAGCTACGGCCTTTAAAGCCTTTCAATAAGGTAAATTGCTCGGTTTGCAGGGTGATGTCGCCCACCATTAGGCGGTCTTCCGAATCCACGTAGGCAAAGCCTGCGGGTTGATCAAAACTAGTGTTATAAATGGTTTTTGCTTGCGCCGTTTTACGCTCAAAACCAGCGCTCCAACTATAACTTTTTTGGCTGCTCGCTTCGTCTTCCAGCCACAGGGGTTGCTCATAACGCAGTCCTAGAGAGTGTGTGCCACCTTCGTACCGCACCTGATCAAATCCCACGGCAGCAGGGTCCATACGGTAATACAAATTAGAATATCCCACACCTAACTTACCACCAGACCCACCTACCGGCCGTTGGTAGTTAAACGACATAGAGCCCAAATACTTAACGTTATTCAACGAGGTAGTAAGGGCCATGGTTAACACGTCGCTGTTGCCCGTGACATTATTAAACACTGCACTAGAAGAAATGCGGTTTTTGCCAGTAAAGCGGCTGCCCGAGTTATTCACCGACAAAGAAAAGTTATCTTCTAAGTCAGTGAGTTTTAGCACTAGGTCAGTCACACCTCCTGCTTGTTGCACTAAGGTGGGCTGCACTCGAGTGGCCGGCAACTGCGACAACAGGCGCAGACGGCTATTAAGGGTAGGTAAGTGAATTACTTTACCTTGTAAATCGTGTAACTGAGCCAGGAACAAACGCACATCGTAACGATAGGTTTCTGCACCAGAGAGCTTAATTTGGCCCAACTGACCTTCCACTACTTTAAGTACCACCACGCCATTGCTCACCTGTTGCGCAGGAATAATACATTTTGTGGTGGCATAGCCCTGCTCAACAAACAATTGGGTGATTTTGGCAGCGATGGCCTTTAGCTCTGCAGAGGTCATCATGGTGCCCACATAAGGCTGCACTAAGGAGACGATATGCTCCTTGCCCATCACCGTATTGCCTTGCACCTGAATACCATTGAGCCGAAATTCTGCTCCCCGGTCTAACTGACTGTCGCCGGTGGGTCGTGCACTTTTATCGACTTTAACGTTTTCAATCACCGAGCGTTTCTCATCACCCGCCAAACCGCCTTTAAACCCAGCCTGGCCGGAACTCACCGAGCTTTCTATGTCGCTAATTTCCGAGGGTGCTAGCTCCGTACGTTGTACTGGCGCGTTACCAGCACCCAATGCCGGCAACGCCATCAATGACAAGCTAATTAACCCCAACCAGCGCCGGGCAACTAACCCGCCTTGACACACTGCTGCCATTGACTACTCCGAGTAGGTGAGTAATTTATTGAAATTAGACAAGGACATTAAATGAGCCACAACCCACTTATAAGCACCCGACTTAATCAGATCCAGCACTTCGCTGTTACCCAGAGCAGATAGTCTTTCCTCGTTAACACGCATAAAACCTGTAAGGTTAACTGGCTCGCCGTTTTGTACCATTTTAGCCGTGGCGTCTTCCAACAAACCTTTGTCGTCCAACATCTTGATCATGGCCTGTGTATGAAGGCTGGCTTGCTGGTACTGGTTAAGGAAATCAATAACCCGATTGGTGTATTCAGAAGCCTCACCCTCATCGTCAAACAGGGCTTCACCCTTACGCTTGTTAACCGCTTTGTGGTCGTGATCAATAGCCAAAGTAAGCTTATCACCGTCGTGAGCTACATAAATAAACGGGTAGCGGCGTACAAACGCAGGCACGTATTCACCAGCACGCCAGGTGCCATCTTCATTTACAAATAAGTTCTTGTCGGTAGTGAGACCCATAAGCGCCAGGGCTAAAAACTCACCCTGCTCATTTTTAGCAAACACAATCGGCTGAGACTTTGCAGCTTCGTAAAACTCGCTCACGGTAATAATACAGTCGCGTAAGTCGGCGGCGTAGCTAAACCCTTCTATGGGCGCAACCTTTAATTTTTTATCTTCTTCACGATTAATTATACGTACGTCCTTATAAATTCCTAAATTCATTTACTTACCCTTTATATAAAATGTAATATTTTTCTAATAATAATACTTACAACGAAAAACGTCGGATGCAAAGCCAAACTCCACATCCGACGCAACTAGTCTAACAGATCAAGAACCGCCGAACAGACGTTTAATAAAGCCTAAGAAGGTGTTACCACCGTTCGCTTCAATCACATCCACCCGCGTTTCTACATCGCCTAGGGCCGCTGTGTTGGCCTTAGCGTTAGTCGCATCAATGGCCTTCAGTGCGGTAACCGCAATATCGTCACCAATACCAGATTCACTAATCGCTCCGCCCGTAGACGTCGTGAACAATGCCAATGCGTCCACCTTAGCCTCGACCCGAGTTAAGCTGTTCGACACAACCGAACCCACCTTAGATAGCGTAACAGCCGAATCGGCAATACCAGCGGTTTGAACTGTGTTGGTAGTCCCATAATCGGTAAGGATGGCGCTTAGTGCAGTGCTGGCCTTAGCATTTGCCGCAGTCATCGCTGTAACCGTTTGAGTAGAATCATCACCCGCCGTCAACAATACGTCTTTGCCAACCGTACCGGAACCTATGGTAACACCGTCAATCGTACCACCGTTGATGTCAGCCGTAGTAGCAACCAGGCTGCCTACAATCGCAACATCTGCTGTAGTACCGTTGACGTTAACAACATCAGCATCATCTGCAGCGTTACGCACGTTAAACGTGCCCTGCACTGTGGCGCCATTACCTAAGGTAACACTGCCTGTGGTAGCCAAACCAGCGGTTTGCATATTGCCAGTGGTTTTGATCAAACCATCACCTGCATCCAGGCTAGTAACTGTGGCTGCACCAGCACTTAGCGTGCCTGTAGTCTGAATCGCACCAGAGCCTGCATTCAAGCTAGAGGTGGTCGTTGCACCATCTGCGTCAACTACAAACTCTCCTGTACCACTAGTTGCATCACCTACTTCCAAGGTCGCCGCATCAACTGCCGTGGTGGCCGTGATGGTTGTACCTTGAATCGTAGTCGCTGCAATGGTAGACGCTGAAGAAGCACCAATCGTTGCACCGTCAATCGTACCACCGTTGATGTCAGCCGTAGTAGCAACCAGGCTGCCTACAATCGCAACATCTGCTGTAGTACCGTTGACGTTAACAACATCAG
>Ga0257115_1002547_pt1 | contig 10754 bp, 10 predicted proteins | sample SI112_100mmetaG_FD_194465 | JGI IMG/M metagenome (GOLD analysis project Ga0257115, IMG submission 194465) | Marine microbial communities from Saanich Inlet, British Columbia, Canada - SI112_100m | ecosystem: Environmental > Aquatic > Marine > Inlet | place: Canada: British Columbia | collected...
ATATAAATCTCCGAGTATTTCTAGTTCAAGAAGTTATAGTAATTCAATAGAGAAGATGAAAAAAATAGGTGGGAATAATTTTTTTATAATGAGTAATATTGATAAAGGCCTTACCTTGGAGCTGCTAGAGTCTGCACCAATTATTCTTTGGGATGTTGTTGGAACTGGTTTTTTAGAATGTATGGCTAGCGATATACCAACTGTAGTTTATATAAATAATTACTCATTATATGAAGACTACATGGTTGCTATGTTAAAAAAATTAGAAAAGGTTGGTATTGTTCATAGGGACACAAAATCTATATCATTTATAGTTAATCAGTATAAAAATAACATGGGTGATTGGTTTAGTGATATAGAACGTAAAAAATGTATAAAAGAATTCACTAATTTATTTTGCAATACTAGTGATTGTTGGGATGATGAATTAATTGCCAAAATTAATCTTTTGGGGTCTCATAATGATCATAAGTTAAACCTATGAAAAATATTTTTAATAAGATAACTAATTGGACAAATAGGATTGAAATTGTAAATATTTCTATATCAACTGTAGTGTTGTTGTTATTATTGACTTTTATTGGAGTTGTTACAGAGCTAGTAGGGTTGAGTTTATTTCTTCCAATTTTTCAATACTTGCGTTTAGATGGTGATATTAGTGCTCTGGCTAATGAATCAAAATTGTGGGAGCATGTTATTAATGGTGCGCAATATTTTGAGCTGGAGATATCTCTAGTATTGCTATTAACATCATCGTTTTTAATGTTTTCAATAAAACAAATTGTTGGGTATATTAAAACTTTATATGAAAAATCAATAGATTTAAAGACAATAAAATTTTTACGTGACAATTTATTTTCTAGATATTTGTATGCAGATATAAATTATCAAGAAAAGAACACTGTTGGTGATTTTATAAATACTTTAGTTGTTGAGACAAATAGATCTGCCAAAGGGATAATGATGCCTATAAGTTTATTGGGTCATATAATTATTTTATTAGGTTATATTTTTATCCTTTTTCTATTATCATGGGAAATGACAGCTATAGCTATAACCTTATCTCTAATTACTGTTAGAGTAGTAAGCCGATGGTTTCATCAAAGTAAAACAGTTGGCAGGAGTATAACTAAATACAATACCAAGCTAACATCTTTTATCGCTCCAAGGATAGAGAGCTCAAAACTTATCCGCCTATCTAATATGGAGTATTACGAAATTATAGATTTTAAAAAATTAACACAAAATCAACTTAATTATTTTTATGAATCGGCTGTTTTGATGGCCAAGAATAAATCTGTTATTGAGCCTATTATTATAGGATTAAGTTTATTTTTTATATATTTATCCTATACATTCTTTAATATGTCGATAGAAATGATTGGGCTGTATTTAATTGTTATATTTCGTTTGATGCCATTATTGAAAACATCTATTGGATTGTACCAAGGGCTACAGAGTGTTGAAGGGTCTATAGAAAATGTTTTAAGTAAATATCATGAATTAGATGAATTTAAAGAGATAGATGGCGGTGAAAATGAAATAATTAATATTTTTAATGGAATTGAAATAAGTGATGTTGGTTTTAAATATGAAGGCGCGAATAGGAGTGTACTTTCATCTATTAATATTTCTATAAAACCTAATCAGTTGTTGGCAATTGTTGGTCCTTCTGGAAGTGGCAAATCAACATTGACTGATTTGATTTCTGGATTGAGAAAGCCAAACTCAGGAATTATTGAATTTGATAACACCTCAATAGAGGATTGTAAATTAAGTAGTTTGAGAGATGTTATTTCATATTTGCCCCAAAGTCCACAAATATTTAATGGATCTATCAAGGATCATATTTCTTATGGCAGAAAAAATGTGACAATGAGCGAGATTTATGATGCTGCAGTGTTATCTGGAGCTGATGATTTTATTAAAAACCTCAAAGGTGGTTATGATGCTTTTATTGTAGACGGCGCTTTAAATTTGTCAGGTGGACAAAGACAAAGGTTAGATTTGGCTAGAGCAATAATTGGAGAGTCTAAGGTTTTAATATTGGATGAGCCTTCAAGTAGTCTTGACTCTGAGTCAGAGGTTAAGTTTAGGAATGCTTTAAATCGCATTAGACTAAATAAAAACCTCATACTTATCATGATAACACACCAACTGAAGAATGCGCATATTGCAGATCATATTGTTGTTCTTAACAATGGCAAGATAGAAAGCCAAGGTACTCACTCTGAGCTTATTAATGATAATAACTGGTATCGTGATGCATTTGAGAATCATACAATATATTAACTTGACTATAATGATGTACATATAGATGTACATATACTTGTATCACATTAATTATAAGAAAAAGTTTTGTATATATTATTGAATAATAAGCATTTAAATGATAAAAAATAAAACCGTATTAGTTACTGGCGCTGATGGCTTTATAGGGTCTAGTTTGGTCGAAATGTTGTCGATAGAGAATTGTAAAATTAAAGCTCTTTCTCAATACAACTCCTTTAATAATTGGGGGTGGATTGAAGATATTGAGTGCAAGGATAAAGTTGAAGTATTAACTGGTGATATTAGGGATCCGCATTATTGTAAATTTATTACTAAAGATGTAGATATTATTTTTCATCTTGCGGCTTTGATAGCCATACCTTATTCTTATGTTGCGCCAGATAGTTATGTTGATACGAATATAAAAGGCACACTGAATATTTGCCAAGCAGCAAAAGAAAATGGAAATATACGTGTAATCCATACTTCAACAAGTGAAGTGTATGGTACAGCACAATATGTTCCGATTGACGAGAAACACCCAATGCAACCTCAATCTCCATATAGTGCAACAAAAATTGCAGCTGATGCAATGGCTATGAGTTTTTATAATGCTTTCAATCTCCCTGTAACTATTGCAAGGCCATTCAACACATATGGTCCTAGACAATCTGCCAGGGCCGTTATTCCTACAATAATTACACAGATTGCTAATGGAGAAAAAAAAATTAAATTAGGTGATACAACTCCAACGAGAGATTTTAACTATGTAGATGATACGTGTCGAGGATTTATTGATCTTGCAGAGTGTGACGAGTCAATAGGGCAAACGGTCAACATAGGATCTAATTCTGAAATTAGCGTAGGTGATACTCTAAATTTAATTAAAGAATTAATGAATAGTAATGTTGAGTTCATAGTTGATAATGAGCGTATGAGGCCAAGAAAATCTGAAGTATTTAGGCTTTGGTGCGACAATTCTAAGATAGAAAAATTAACTGGATTTAAGCCAGAAGTAGGCATTCGACAAGGGTTGCAAAAAACCATTGACTGGATTACTCAACCACACAATCTTAGAAATTATAAGTCAGAAATATACAATGTTTAACAATGTAATACATTTCATTAAAAATATGTATCCAGGTGGTAAGCCCATACCTTTGCACGAGCCAAGGTTTGTTGGCAATGAAAAAAAATATTTAAATGAATGTATTGATTCAACATTCGTTTCATCAGTTGGTAAGTTTGTAGATGAATTTGAAAAAAAAATCGCACATTATACTGGCACTAAATATGCAGTTGCAACGAGCAACGGAACTTCGGCTTTACACATTGCATTGCTACTAGCAAATGTTGAAAATAATGATGAAGTAATTACCCAGCCACTTACTTTTGTTGCTACTTGCAATGCAATTAATTATTGCGGTGCACAACCTGTATTTGTTGATGTTGATCAAGACACTATGGGGATGTCTCCGTCAGCATTAAAAGAATTTCTTAAGAATAACACATCAATCAAAAACCAGCAGTGTATAAACAATAAAACTGGTAGAGTAATTAAAGCATGTGTACCTATGCATACTTTTGGACATCCTTGCAAAATAGATGAAATTAAGGATATTTGTAATAAATATCATATTGCCTTAATAGAAGATGCGGCTGAGAGCCTAGGTAGTTATTATAAAAACAAGCATACCGGTACTTTTGGTCAAATGGGGGTGATGAGTTTTAATGGTAATAAAATTATTACCGCTGGAGGAGGAGGATGTATTATTACTGATGACGAAACACTCGCAAAAAAAGCTAAACATTTAACCACAACTGCTAAAGTGCCACATAAATGGAAATATGCTCATGACATGATTGGTTACAATTATCGTATGCCAAATTTAAATGCTGCTTTATTGGTTGCGCAATTGGAGCAATTGGATGGATTTCTTGAAAACAAGAGGCTACTGGCCAATAAGTATAAAGAATTTTTCAAAAAAAGTGATATTGTGTTTGTAACAGAATTAGAAAATTCTAAATCAAATTATTGGTTAAATACAATTATTCTAAAAGATGGGCAGCAACGAGATGAATTTTTAGATAAGACCAGATCTCAAAACGTTATGACTCGTCCAATTTGGAAATTAATGAACAAATTACCAATGTTCAATAATGCGCAGTGTGGTGACTTAACAAACTCAGAGTGGCTGGAAGATAGAGTTGTTAATATACCAAGTAGTGCAATATTATGAATAGTATTATTTTAATAGGTGGTGGTGGTCATTGTAAATCAGTCATTGATGTTATTGAGCAAGAAGGTCGATTTGAAATTGCAGGAATAATTGATAAGCCAGAACTTTTGGGTTCTGATGTTCTAGGGTATTCAGTTATTGGTAGTGATTATGATTTAGATAATTTAGTAAAAAAATATCAATACGCATTAATAACAGTTGGTCAGATCAAAACTCCAGAGCTTAGAATAAAGCTATTTAATTTGGCCATCAAAGCAGGGTTTGTATTGCCTAATATTATTTCCCCAAATGCTTATGTATCCAGACATTCTTCTATTGGCAATGGTACTGTTGTCATGCACAATGCAATAATTAACCCAAGTGCGTCGATAGGAGATAATTGCATTATAAATTCGAAAGCATTGATTGAGCATGATTGCTTAATATCCAAACATTGTCATATTTCTACGAATGCAACTATTAATGGTGGGGTTACAGTGGAATCCGGATGTTTTATTGGTAGTGGTGCAATAACTAAAGAGTTAATTACAATTAAGAAGGGCTGTTTTATTAAGGCGGGAAGTTTGGTGACATGAGTGTGTTTATTATTGCAGAGGCTGGCGTTAATCACAATGGATCAGTTGAACTAGCAAAGCAGTTGATTGACGTAGCTTCTAATTCTGGCGCTGATGCTGTTAAATTTCAAACTTTCAAAGCTGAAAATTTGGTAGCTAAAGATACCCAAAAGGCTGAATACCAAAAGCAGACTACTGATGCATCAGAATCTCAGTTTGATATGATAAAAAAGCTTGAACTTGATGTGGAAGCTCATAAGGAGTTGATTGCTTATTGTCAAGAAAAAGACATAATGTTTTTATCTACACCTTTCGATCATGAAAGTATTGATTTATTAAGTGATTTAGGGTTGAAAATTTTTAAAATAGCCAGTGGTGAAATTACTAACTTGCCATATTTAAGACATGTTGGATCATTAGATAAGCAGGTTATATTATCTACAGGCATGTCAAATCTTAAAGAGGTTGGGGATGCATTGAATATCTTGATTAATGCAGGCACATCTAAAGATAATATTACAGTATTGCATGCGAATACAATGTACCCGACGCCAATGGAAGATGTAAATCTGAATGCAATGTTAACAATACAAAAAGAGTTTGATGTTGCTGTTGGTTATAGCGATCACACATTAGGAATAGAAGTAGATATTGCTGCTGTCGCAATGGGCGCTTCATGTATAGAAAAGCATTTCACACTAGATAAAACAATGGAAGGACCGGATCACAAAGCATCATTAGAGCCAAAAGAGTTGAAAGAGCTGGTTTCATCTATTAGAAATATCGAAAAAGCATTTGGCAGTAGTGAAAAAAAACCATCACCAAGTGAAAGTGTTAATATAGATATTTCACGAAAATCAATTGTTGCGAAAATAGATATTAAAAAAGATGAGAAATTTACTGATAAGAATATAACTACCAAACGACCTGGAAATGGGATATCTCCTATGAAGTGGGATGAAATAGTCGGCAGTATTGCACAAAAAGATTATAAGGATGATGAATTAATATGAAAAATAAACTCATGTGGGAAAGAATATATAAAGAAAAAGGAAGTGGGAGTTTCTTTAGATATCCGAGTGAAATTTTTGTTACTCAATTTTTACGTCATAAAAACAATATAACTCTAAATGGAAAAGCATTAGATTATGGCTGTGGTTCTGGTAATAATACAGAATTCTTAATAGAAGAGATGGAGTCTGTTTTTGGATTGGATATTTCTGAGTCATCTATTGGTATAACAAAAAAAAGATTGAAATCACACAAACGATATTATGAAAAGAATTTTGCAACTTCATTTAAATCAAATTTTAATAAATTTGATTTTATTCTAGCTTGGCAAGTGTTATATTACAATACGGAAGAAGGTTTTAAGGAAAGCCTTAAAGAGTTATACAGTAGATTAAATCATGATGGCGTATTTATCCTAACGTTGCCAACTCGTAATGATTTAAAGGTAACATTATCACAACAAATTTCTAAAAATACATTTGTTATTACAAGTAGTATTCCACATCAAGAAGGGTGTACAATTTTTTCACCATCAACTATTGAGGATTTCTTAAATTTGTTTAAAACATATGATTTAATTAAATTGGATTATGGAATATTTAGTAATTCTTCCTATCTTGCAAATGATACAGCATCAGAATTTTATCTTGTAGGTAAAAAGAAATGATAGTTTCAATACACCAACCAAGTTATTTCCCATGGTTGGGATTACTGGATAAAATTGAAAAAAGTGATACTTTTGTTTTATTAGATAATGTACAGTTTAATGATAATGCTTTTCAATCAAGAAATATTTTTTTAAATCATAATGGAGAGGTTCAATACTTGACTATTCCTTTGCAAAAAAAAAATTATCAAAAAAAGATGCTTAGAGAATTAAAGGTTATTGATAAAAAATGGCAAAAGAAGCAAAAAGGCTTTATGATTGCAAATTATAAGAAGCATCCTTTTTTTAATGAAATTTATCCTCAGATTGAATTTATTTTTGAAAAAAAATATAATTTTTTAATAGATATCTTAATAGATGGTATGGAAGCTTGTTTTAATATTTTTAATGTTAAGACAGAGTTACTCCTAGCTTCAGAACTAGATATAGATAGAAGTTTAACTAAAGATGACTTGGTTTTTAATATTCTAAAAAAAGTTGAAGCCACAAAATACATATCGGGTACAGGAGCTAAAGATTATCAAGATGATAAAAAGTTTGAAATAGAAGGGATCCATTTAGAGTATCAAAAATTTTCACATCCAACTTACACTCAAAAAAATTCGCAAAAGTTTGAATCGGGTTTAAGCTCTTTAGATATAGCATTTAATTTAGGTTGTAAGGAATCTGAAAAACTTCTAAAAGAAAATTTAATAGCTGTTTAGAGATGTTTGATATAAGAAAATTCAAAAAATTGTCAGAGGTTTTGGAGTGGTAAATATGAAAATATTAGCCTTGACTTCTATACGCTCAGATTATGACCTATTATCTTCTCTTTATAAACTTTTACATAATGACAAGAGTATAGATTTTAAATTATTAGTTTCAGGTGCTCATTTATCAGAAGAGTTTGGCTATACAGTTCAGTATATAAAGCAAGACGGATTTGATATATTGCTAGAAATTGAAACCTTAATAAATTCAGATACTTTAAAATCCAAATTAAAAACGGCAAGTATTTTTTTACAAAATAGTATAGATGTTATATCTCAATATAATCCAGATGTTATATTATATGCTGGAGATAGAGAAGATGTTGTTATTGGAGGCTTGTTAGGCACGTATTTGCATATTCCAACAATACATTTTTACGGAGGCGACCATGAATCAGGAGGTCATGAAGATACAGTAGTTAGACATGCAACTTCTAAGTTATCTACATATCATTTTGTTTCAAATAAAGAACACTATAACCGATTATTAAGTATTGGAGAGAGTCAAAACAGAATTTCTAATATTGGCAGTATTTCACTTGATAGATTTAAAAGCAATAAGGCCTATTCTAAAAAGAAAATCATAGGACTTTTATCTCTAGAATCTTTTGAAAAGTCTTCTCTTGTTATATATCATCCTTCTCCTTCAGTTTTGGATGATGATAGTATTGTTTTTGAAAATATTTTAAAAAGTTTAAAAAATAAAAATATTTTTTCATTTGTAAGCTATCCAAATACAGATAGTAATAAAAGTAAAATTATAAATATTATTAGAAAATATAATAATGATAAAAATTTTTATTTTTTTAAAAATATAGATAGAGATGTATTTCTATCTATATTTAAAATGAGTCAATTCATAATAGGTAATTCATCTGCAGGTATTTATGAGGCAGCTGCTATACCTATACCTGCGATTAATGTGGGGAAAAGACAACAGGATAGAATGGCTGGAGAAAATGTTGTATTTTGTGAGACATCAATTAAAGAAATCACTGTAACTATTGAAAAAGCAACATCTCAAATATTTTTAAGTTCAATTAAAAATATTATCAATCCTTATGGAGATGGAGAAAGCGCAAATAGAGCATATAAACTAATAAAAGAAATTGATTTAAAAGGCTTAATACAAAAAGTTGAAGATCCGTTATGTTAGTTGTTCCACATTCTTTCCCATACTTGACAGAGCAAGACAAATTTAGTGTTATGAAGTGTTTTGATATAGGCTATGTTGGTTATGATGAAAAATTAACTGATGAAATAAAAAAAAAATTAAGAAATTATTTAGCTTACTCTTTTGTTGAACTAACACCATCGGCAAGTTTATCTCTTTTGCTTATTTTTAAATATCTAAAGATAGGGTTAGATGACGAGATAATAATGTCTGCTATTAATTGTTGGTCTGTATATAACTGTATAGTATTCGAAAATGCAACTCCTATTATATGTGATGTAAGGTCTGATAGAGATTTTAGAGCTTCTTACGAAAATATTGCTAAAAAAATAACTAAAAAAACTAAAGTTATTATAATTACGCATATGTATGGAGTTCTAATTGAAGAAGAAGTGATTAAAAAAATTAAACTTAACCATCCCCATATAACTATCATAGAAGATTTTTCAACTTCACTATTTTCTAAAAAAGATTTTAAACTAGGTCAATATAGTGATTTTGGTATAGGCTCCTTTGGCTCTACAAAACCATTAACAGGTGGCATTGGTGGAGTTTTGTGTAGCCAAAAAAAAATATTTGAACCTCATTATGATCAGTTTCAAGATAAATATATTGCTTTTAATATGAAAATTTCAAGACTAAATCAAATGTTGTTATTAAGTCAACTAAAATCATTTGATAATTATCAAATGATAAAGCAGTCAGTTATTAATTTTTATAATAAATTTTTATCTATTTATTTAGATGATACTAATACAACAGATTTATTTAGAGCAATTACATTTAAAAATCCACAGATATTAATTGATAAATTAGCCAAAGAAAATATAGAATTAGATATACGAAAAAGTGTACAACCTAACTTAACAAAAGAATTAAATATTAAATCAAATAATAATTCTTACGATTTTAAAGATTACTATTCATTACCTCTTAATATCAAAGCTTATGAAATATTGAATAGCAAAGGACTGCTATCAAACAATTAAATAAAATATTAGTAGTTGCGGTCCATCCAGATGATGAAACACTAGGATGTGGCGGAACTCTTCTGAAGCATAAAGCTAATGGTGATGATATAAATTGGCTTATATGTACAACAATAGATAAATCGAGCAAGTATTACAAAACTAGAGAAGAAGAAATAAATAAGATACAAAAAGCATATGATTTTGATAGCACGCATAATTTAGAACTAAAAACTACGCAAGTTGATGGATATAGCATGAGTGAATTAATTTCAAAAATTTCATCCATTATTAACAAAGTAAAGCCAAATATTATTTATTTACCTTTTAAGGGTGATGTTCATAGTGATCACAAATATATATTTGATGCGGCATACAGTTGCACAAAGGTTTTTCGCTATCCTTTTATTAAGAAAATATACATGATGGAGACTCTAAGTGAGACAGAATTTTCTTTAAGTACTAAAGAAGATAGCTTCGTACCAAATGTATTTGTCGACATAAGCGAGTATATGGATAGAAAAATTGAAGCAATGAAAATTTATGAAAGTGAAATGGGCGATCACCCATTCCCTAGAAGTGAGCGAAATTTAAGAGCACTGGCAACTTATAGAGGTGCGACATCTCGATGTAATTACGCAGAGAGCTTTATGCTTCTTAAAGAAATCTCATGATTAATGTTTCACAGATTTGCTTACTTACTAATTCAACTATAGGAGAGGCTTTAAACGTGATTGATTCTGGCGCAGTAAAAATTGCATTAGTTGTTGACAGAGATAATAAATTATTAGGCACTCTTAGTGATGGAGATATTCGTCGTGGACTTCTAAGAAAGAAAACACTAAATGAAACTATCGAAGATGTTTATTTTAAGGCGCCTATAACGGCGAACAATAATAGCTCAAAGGAAAGTTTGCTAAACCTCTGTTCAATAAACAAAATTGGACAAATCCCAATAGTTGATGCCGATCAGAAAATAATAGATTTATTTGTTCTAGATGGTGAGTTGTTAAAGAAACAACAAGAAAATCATGTGGTGCTTATGGTAGGAGGACTTGGAACGCGTTTGAGACCCCTAACTGAAAATACACCAAAGCCAATGTTAGAAGTTGGTGGT
>Ga0257115_1002555_pt1 | contig 10730 bp, 14 predicted proteins | sample SI112_100mmetaG_FD_194465 | JGI IMG/M metagenome (GOLD analysis project Ga0257115, IMG submission 194465) | Marine microbial communities from Saanich Inlet, British Columbia, Canada - SI112_100m | ecosystem: Environmental > Aquatic > Marine > Inlet | place: Canada: British Columbia | collected...
AAAATCTTATTGAAGATTTTTTATCAACTATTGTAAATAATATTAAATCAGAAAAAAAACTTAAATTATCTAAATTTGGAACATTCACAATAAGAGAAAAAAAATCTCGCATAGGAAGAAATCCAAAAACGAAAGAAACTAAGACAATATCCAGTAGGGAAGTTGTTTTATTTAAACCGTCTAAAGAATTTAAAGAATTTGTAAATTTAAAAGACAATGGATAAATCTGATAATGCTTACAAAACGATAGGTGAGGTTGCTAAAATACTAAATCTAAAATCCAATAAAAAAGGTATTTTATCCACACATACAATTAGATATTGGGAAACACAATTTAAGCAAATTAAACCTAAAATTTTAAATTCAAATAGAAGGTATTATAATGAAGATTGCATAAACCTTCTTAAGAAAGTTAAGTTTCTTCTTAAGGAACAAGGTATGACGATTAATGGTGTAAAAAAGATACTAAATAGTGAGGAGTCTTTAGAACTTGACGAAATGGCAAATAATTCTATAAGAGCTGATAATTTAAGAAATAAGTTAGTTAAAATTTCTAGAATTGTAAAAAATTTAAAAAATTTAAAATAATATGGCAAAAAAAACACACGTAAAAGTAAGACTTGTTCCAGAAGCTAAACCAGATAGTTCATTTTTTTATTATGTAAAGAAACCTGCTGGTGGTGAAAAAGCAAAAGTGAAACTTTCTGCTAAAAAATATAATCCTGATACTAGAAAACACGAAATGTTTGTGGAAAAGAAACTTCCACCACACAGTAAATAGTTATTTTTTTTTAAAGTTTCTTCTTTCATAGTCTATGTAAGACCAAATCATATTTTTCCAAATACGGTTTGTAATTTTTGGATCAATATTAAGTTTGTTAGATTTTTTCTTAATCTTATTTAAAATAAAATTAATCCTTTTCTTATCAACTATCTCTTTTTGAAATTCTTTTAATTTGAGGACTTCATTTACTAAGCTAGTACGATATTTAATCAAAGAAAGAAGTTTATTATCTAATTTATCGAGTTTTACTCTTATTAAATCTAATTTTTTTTTATTTTTAGGCGACATTTAATTTATTGGATTAATTAATAATTATTATATTTATACATACATGTACAGTCCGAATAATAGTTTAAATTATCAATTAAAAATTTGGTTAATTATATTATTGTTACTGATTACTCTTATTATTCTGGTAGGAGGTCTAACAAGATTAACTGATTCAGGTTTATCTATAACTACATGGGAGTTATTTGTAGGTTTTCTTCCTCCTTTAACTGATGAAAAATGGCTAACTTATTTCAATCTTTACAAAACAATACCAGAATATAGTGAACAAAATTCTGATATGAATTTAAATGAATTCAAAGTTATTTTTTGGTGGGAATGGTTTCATCGCCAACTAGGTAGATTAGTTGGTTTATCTGTGTTGTTGCCTCTAATTTATTTCACAACTAAGCATGGTTTTTGGATATTAAAAAAATATGGAATTATCTTTTTTTTAGTTTGCCTACAAGGGTTTTTTGGTTGGTATATGGTATCTAGCGGATTAGTTAATAGAGTTGATGTAAGTCATTATAGATTATCTATACATTTAGTTACAGCTTTTATAATTTTATCTATAGTTTTTTGGAACTTTCTTCAGTTAACCAATCTAAAGATTAACCAAATTTCCATAAAATTATATTCAATTAAATTATTTCTTTTTTTATTATTTTTACAATTAGTTATAGGTGCATTTGTATCTGGTATGGATGCTGGAACAGTTTACAACACATGGCCTTTAATGGGTTCTTCTTATTTTCCTGACGATAGTAATTTTATTGAATTATTAGACATCACTGTTTTCGAGAATCCTTCTATAGTACAATTTATTCATAGAAATTTAGCTTATTTAATTATCTTAGTTTATATTTATATATTAATTTTTGTTTTTAATGGTTCTAATAAAATATTTCGAAAACCAATTCTGATAATTGGAATAAGTTTATTTTTACAGGTAATATTAGGAGTATTAACAATTTTATCTGGAGTAAAAATTTTTTATGCATCTTTACACCAGATAAATTCTATTTTGATAATATTATCGACTTTGTATTTTCTTCACATATCTAAATATGAAGAAAAAACTAATTAGTTTCTATTTGTTGACATATAAATCTCAAATTAACTAACAGCTTTTAATTTACCTTTAGAAGAATTTTCTAAAGCTTGATCCAAATCATCAATGATGTCATCAATGTGCTCTAAACCAATACTTAATCTAACATAACCAGGTGTTACTCCAGCAGCAGCTAGCTCATCTTCAGTTAGCTGACTATGTGTTGTTGTGGCTGGATGAATTGCTAAGCTTCTAGCATCCCCAATGTTTGCAACATGGTAGAACATTTTTAAAGACTCTATAAATGTTTTTCCTGCTTCAACACCTCCAGCTAGCTCAATGCCAACTAGCGCACCATTACCACCTTTAAGATATTTTTTAGCTCGACTATTTATTTCATCATTATGTTCAGTAGCATAAATCACTTTTTCTACTGCTTTATGTTTCTTTAAATAATCAACTACTTTGGAAGCATTTTCACAATGTTGTTTCATTCTTAAAGCTACTGTTTCCAAGCCTTGAATTACACCAAAAGCATTATCGGGTGATAATGCCGAGCCAAGATCTCTTAAAATTGTCACTCTTGCTCTTACTGCAAAAGAAACATTGGCTCCAGTAAGTTCTGGAACAGCTTTACCCCAAACTACACCACCGTAACTAGCATCAGGTTCATTAAAAAGAGGTTGCCTTTTTGGATCTGCTGTCCAATCAAAATTACCACCATCAACTAAAGCTCCACCAACAACAGTCCCATGTCCTGCTATATATTTAGTAAGTGAATAAACTACTACAGCAGCTCCATGTTCTAATGGTTTACAAATTACTGGTGCAGCTGTGTTATCAACTATTAGTGGTATATTGTATTTTCTTCCAATATCCGAAACTTCTTTGATAGGAAAAACCCTTAAATATGGATTTGGTAAAGTTTCTCCATAAAAGGCTCTTGTTTTATCATCTACAGCTTTCTCAAAGTTTTTTGGATCAGAAGGGTCAGCGTACCTCACTTCAATACCAAGTTTACTTAAAGTATGTGTAAACAAAGATACAGTACCACCATAAAGATCTGTTGAACTAACTATATTATCTCCAGCTTGAGCAACATTTAATATAGCAAATGTTGAGGCTGTTTGACCAGATGAAACAGTTAAACTAGCTAAACCACCATCAAGAGCTGCAAGTCTTTTTTCTAATACATCGTTGGTAGGATTCATGATTCTAGTGTAGATGTTACCAAACTCTTTTAAAGCAAATAGGTTGGCAGCATGTTCCGTACTATTGAATTGATATGATGTAGTTCTATAGATTGGAACTGCTACAGCATTTGTTGCGGTATCACTTCTATAGTCACCACCATGAATTGCTATAGTTTCTGGATTATTTCTTTTTGTACTCATTTTCACTCCTTTTTTAGTGCTTTAACTTAATGTAAGGCGCACAATACAGTTCAAATGCATACCGATAATGTTGTGTAAATTCCTGTTTAGCAGTTTTATGCCCGCAATAGGATCAAATCGGCAATAATCTTTTAGCAGATAAGCATTATATTGCAAGTTAAATATCAAATTGACTTTGCAATTAATAATAGTATTAATCCTGGCACAATGACAAAATTCATAAAAAAAGACCAAATAACTTCTTCTTGGTTTGAAATTGATGCTACTAACGCTGTAGTTGGTAGACTTGCAACAGTTATATCTAAAATAATTAGAGGTAAAAACAAATCTAATTATACTCCTCATATGGACCATGGTGATTTTGTAGTTGTTAAAAATATTGAGCAAGCAAAATTTACTGGAAAAAAATTTCAAGATAAAATTTATTATAGACATACTGGTCACCCAGGTGGGATTAAAGAAACTACTCCTGAAAAATTACATGAAAAAAAGCCAGGTGAGACTTTAAAACTAGCTGTAAAAAGAATGTTGCCAGGAGGTGTGTTGGGCAGAAAACAACTAACTAAATTAAAAATTTATTCTGGAAGTGACCATCCACATTCAGCACAAAATCCTCAAATAATTGAATTAGGAAAATTAAATAGTAAAAACTTAGTAAGAAATTAATATGGAAAATACTCAAACTGTAGCAAAAACACCAAAACTTAAATTAGATTTTAAAGATAGCAAATATGCTACAGGTAGAAGAAAAACTTCAATAGCTAAAGTTTGGCTAAAAAAGGGTACTGGTAAAATTTATGTTAATGGAAAATTATTTAACGAATACTTTTCAAGTGAATTTCACCATCTTCAAATAACAAGACCTTTTGATATCATAAATCAATCAACAGATTACGATGTTAGATGTAGCGTAAGTGGGGGTGGTCCAACTGGACAAGCTGGCGCTATGGTTCATGGTATTTCAAAAGCTCTAGTAATGTTTGATGAAAATCTAAAAGCTACCTTAAAGACAGAAAAGCTTACTACTAGGGACTCTAGGGCTGTAGAGAGAAAAAAACCAGGTAGAAGAAAAGCTAGAAGAAGCTTTCAATTCTCTAAAAGATAATTTTTTTTTAATTTTAAACTGTTATAATAAATCATGCCTAAGCTTAATGCGATAGTTGTTGGATCGACTGGATATATTGGAGTTCAATTAATTAAGTTATTAGTTAAACACAAATATATTAACATTAAATATTTATGTGGAAATAGTTCTGTGGGAAAGAAGATTTCTAATTATGATAAATCTTTTTTGAATAAAAAATTACCAAAAATCATTAATTTTAATAAAAATCTTTTAAAAAATATTGATGTTGTTTTTACAGCCCTTCCTAATGGTGAGGCTCAAGATATATCAAAACATTTAAATAAAAATACCACGCTAATAGATTTAGCTGCTGATTTTAGACTAGAAAAATCATCTGATTATCTAAAATGGTACAAACAAAAACATAGAGCAAAGAATTTAATTAAAAAAAGTTTATACTCTCTTCCTGAAATTAATGGAAAAGATATAAATAATTATCAAATTATTTCATGTCCAGGTTGTTATCCAACTTCTATATTATTACCCTTAATACCTTTGTTTAAAAATAATCTAATAAAGGTTAAAAATATAGTTATGGATTCAAAATCTGGATATTCTGGAGCTGGTAGAGGCGTTCATATTAAATTTAAAGATAAAAATCTCTATGAGTCATTGAGTGCATACGGTGTTGGATATCACCGTCACAACTCAGAAATTGAACAAATGTTAAAAAAATTTACTAAAAAGAATTTAGATTTTAATTTTACCCCACACTTGACACCTATGTTTAGAGGAATTCTCAGCACTATTTATGTTGATTTAGAAAAAGATGTAACACAATCAAAAATAATAAAGACACTTTATAATTTTTATAAAAAAAATCATTTTATTAAAATTTTAAAAGCTGACAGTTTAATAAGCACAAATGATGTTATTAACACAAATAATTGCTTTATATCAGTGTGTAAATCAAAATATAAAAACAAAATTATTATTCTTTCAGCAATAGATAACTTAATTAAAGGCGGGGCAGGCCAAGCTGTACAAAATTTAAATATTAAATTTAACTTTCCAATTAAAAGTGGTTTGTTATGAGATATGTTTTAATTATTTGTTTATTTTTATTATTTGGTAATTGTTCAATAAACAAAGATTCTAAATATTGGACAGATGATGTCGTTAAAAGAAAAGACGTTGAAAAAAATTATTCAAAAATATTAAAAAAGTCTGAAGATATAACAACTATGACAGTTGAGGAATATTATATTTATATAGATGGCTATACAAAAAAAAGTAAATATCCAGATATAAGCAAATGAAAAATATAATAAATATTGCTGTAATAGGACTTGGTCAAGTTGGTATTTATTTGCTCAATGAATTAAATACTAAAAAAAAAGATATTGAACTTAAAACTGGAAAAAAAATTAATGTTGTTGCTGTTTCAGCTAAAAATATAAAAAAAGAAAGACAGTTTAAGGTTGATGATAAAATTTTTTTTAAAAATCCTTTAGAAATTTTTAACAAAAAAAAAGTTGATATTTTATTTGAAGCCATTGGATTGGCAGATGGGATTTCAAAAAAGGTTGTTGAAACAGCTTTAAAAAAGAAAATTCATGTAATAACTCCAAATAAAGCCTTAATCTCTAAACACGGTAATTACCTGGCTAAAATTGCTGAATTAAATAATGTAAATTTAGAATTTGAAGCTTCTGTTGCAGGAGGAATACCAATATTAAGAACTATCAAAGAAGGGCTTGCTACAAATAAGATATCAAAAGTATACGGGATATTAAACGGAACAACCAATTATATACTTTCTGAAATGGAAAATTCCAATCAAAGTTTTAAAGATGTTCTAAAAAAAGCACAAAAACTTGGTTACGCTGAACCAGGTAATTCTAAATTTGATTTAAACGGTTTTGATGCTTTTGCAAAAGTAAGAATTTTATCTGCATTGGCTTTCAATAGTAAAATTTCTAAACACAAATGTTTAATGGAAGGTATTGAAAAAATTGAACTAAAAGATATCAAAATTGCTAACCAGTTGGATTTAAGAATTAAATTATTAGGAATCTCAGAATTAAAGAATAATCAACTTTTTGAAACTGTTCATCCATGCCTTGTAAGCAAGAAATCTTATATTGGTAATGTAGCTGGCGTTATGAATGCTGTTATTACTGAAGGAAAACCTATGGGCGAAAGTATTTTACAAGGAGAAGGGGCGGGTCCAGGTCCAACTTCATCTGCTTTATTATCTGATTTGTTATCTATTTTAAGGGGAAATATTAAAAATCCTTTAGGAGTTTCTGTATCTAAACTTAAATTATTAAAAAACTATAATATTAATAATTATGTAAATTCTCTATATTTAAGATTTGAAGTCAAAGATAAACCAGGTGTTTTATCTCAAATTACCAATCGATTAGCTAAATATAAGATATCAGTAAAAAGACTTATTCAAACACCTGATAAAAAGAATAATAAAGCAACAATTGTTATTATTACTCACAAAACGTCTGAACTTAATTGTGGTAATTGTTTATCCATATTTAAGAACAATAAAAATATCCTAAAACGACCTGCACTAATAAGATTGCTAGGTTAATGGATATTTATTTAAAGCTCTTTGAGGTTTTATTTCCAGTATTTTTTATTGTGGGTATTGGTTTTTTTTTAGGAAAAAAAAATCCAAATTTTGATACCTCATTTATAACTACTTATTCTGGCAACTTTGGTACACCGTCACTAGTAATTTTTGCTTTAACTGCTGGAGGTGTAACTTTTGATGTTTTTAAAGAATTTTTTATTTATGCAATAATACTTTTAACTACATTCGGAATTGTTGGTTTAATCTTTTTAATTATTATGAGAAAAGATTATATTAGAGAATTACCAACATTCATTTTACCTAACACTGGTAACATGGGTATTCCAATCTGTTTATTTGCTTATGGTGAAATGGGTATGGGTATTGCTGCAGCAATTTCATCTCTTGTAGTATTACTTCACTTTACTTTAAATATTTTTTTAGCCAAGAGAGCATTTGACTTTCAAACAATTTTCAAAAGTCCAGCATTTTACGCAATTGTATTCACAGTTTTATTGTTATATTTTGAACAACCTATACCTCAGTTTGTTATGAATACTGTAATGTTATTAGCTTATGGTATGATTGTTATGATTTTAATGTCTTTGGGTATAGCACTTACTCAAATGAAGGTATTTTCTTTTAAAGATGCCCTGATTACTTCAACTGGAAGAGTAATTATTGGTCCTTTTATTGGTTTTGTAGTTATAAAGATATTCGATTTAACTGGTGTAGCAGCAGGTGTTGTGTTGTTACAGTCTTCAATGCCTAGTGCAATATTGTGTTATCTAGTTGCTTCTATGTATTCACCAAAAGAAATAGTTGATAATATTTCAAGCACCATTGTTGTATCAACAATTATGTCTCTAATAACAATACCAATTGTATTATTCTTTGCTTTAAAATACTTCTATTAAGCAGTATTCTTCTTTAATGAAGGCAATAATTTTAAATGCATCTGCATGGATGATTGTTCCTGTAATGGATGCGCTTGCAAAGCACTTAAGCCAATCAATGGATGTTTTTCAGATTACTTGGGCTAGATATTTCTTTACTGTTGTTTTTACATTTTCTTTAATGGTTTTATTTTATAGAGAAACACTTGTATGGAGTAAAAGACCTAAACTTCAGCTTATCAGAGGTATAATTCTTGCTTTTTCGACTTTATGCTTTTTTTATTCAATATCAGTTATTTCACTTCCTAAGGCCTTAACTCTTGCATTTGTTGCGCCAATAACATGCACAGCTTTATCGCCATTTTTTCTAGGTGAAAAAGTCGGTATTAGAAGGTGGTCAGCTGTTCTAGTAGGCTTTTTAGGTACTTTAATAGTTATTAGACCTGGTTTTATAGAAGTTAATTTAGCTACTTTAGCAGCCTTAGCCTGCGGTATTTGTTATGGGTTTTATTTGGTGATTACTCGAAAGCTTAGTACATCAGATAATTCGCTTTTAACACTATTATTTACTGGTGTAGTAGGGTTAGCAATAATCAGTGTATTTATACCTTCAGTTTGGATTAATCCAACTCTAAATGAGTGGATTATGATGGCTATAATCGGTCTTATAGCCTCTGTAGCGCATCTTTTCATCATTTTATCACTAAAATATGCTGATGCTTCTAAATTGGCTCCTTTAGGCTATACAGAGATTATCACTAATATCATTATAAGCTATTATTTCTTCCATGAACTTCCTGATAATTGGACTTATTTAGGGCTTTTCGTTATAGTGTTAAGTGGTCTTTATATTTCTAGAAGAGAGTACTACTTAAATAAGATAAATTAATAGTAATAATTTATTTACTATATGCTAATGTATTACATTAAGTAATTAAATTAAACTACTGTAATTGTTAATTAATTAAATTAAATAGAAAATAATAATAATTTAGCAAAAAAACATTACTACATTCAAATATCTAAATATAAATATAGGAACATTAGACTTAAAATCTTAGGATCGATTAAAATTGTTTAATATCAGCACTTTTTGATGATTACATATAATTTGATATTATCAAATAGTATTAGACTGTAGAGGAGGAATGAAAATTGAAGCAAAAAACATCATATTTAATGTCTTCTAAAAGTATTGTTATTATTAAAAACTAGAGCAATGCACTATAAGAATATACGGTTTAAACGGCCATAGAGCACCTTAATTTAAGTAAAAACCGATATGCAGTACAACTTAAAGGGTGTATAATGCAATTTGTGGGTAAGTAGGCTAAATAAGCTTAAAAGTGTTTATTTAAAGGGTTTTTTAAGGGTTTAGGTATCTAAAAAACCTTATTTTATGAAGACCTTTTCCAGCCTCAATAATCGTCTTTTTTGCTGAATACCACCTTTTCCCGAGTAACCACCGAGCCTTCCATCAGATCTTATCACCCTATGACATGGTATTCTGGGAGGATAGGGGTTTTTACCCACAGCATTAGCAACTGCCCTGAAAGCCTTAGGTTTGCCAATGGCTTTAGCAACTTCTAGGTAAGTTTTAACCTTGCCTTTAGGTATTTTCTTCAAGTAATTCCAGACTTTTAGCTGAAACTTAGTTCCCTTTAAGTTCATATAGTTCAAATCCAGTATTATTAGCTATTTTATCGTATAATTTCTTTGCATTTTGATTGGAAGAGTGGGTGATCCAACGAATTCCATTCCAATTATTGATTTTAGATAATGATTTTAAGTTACTAATGAGTTTTTGAGCTATTTTTTGACCTCTAAATTCTGGCTCTACGAACAAATCGTCTAAAAAACCAATATATTGGCCCTTAATTGGTCTTGGCATTGTTCTATAATGAGCAATTCCAACAATTTTACCCTCTAATTCAAAGCAAATACCGTTAACATTATGATTTTCATCATGAATCCAACTCCAAAGAGTAGCTAAAATCCCTGCATTCATTGGAACTTTGTAGAAATTAGCATATTCATTGTATAATTTTTCCCAATTTACCTTATCTTTTTCTTCTAATTTTCTAATCATTTACTTTAAAATATCAATTTAAATAACTGATTTAATTTATTTATATTCATTTTTAATATAGAAATTTAATATCTTTTTTAAATTTCTAAGCTTGCATGTGATTTCAATCTATTAACTATATCTGAAATAATAACAATTAATTTATTCATCTTTATTATTTAATTATTAACTATTGACATTAAAAATCTATTAATATATTACTATTGATAATTAATGGTTATCAATAGTAATATATATGAATGAAATAATAACTGACATAAAAGCATTACAGGAAGAAACTTTAATAAACCTTCAAAGCTCAAAAGCAAACAATACTGTAAGAGCTTACAAGTCAGATTTTAACGATTTTGGTTTATTCTGTGCACAAAATGGTTTTAAATCTCTTCCATCAGAACCAAAAATAGTTTCATTATATTTAACTCATTTATCAACTAAAGACGTTAAAATAAGCACTTTAAAGCGAAGATTAGTATCAATAGGCGTCATACATAAGCTTAAAGGTCACTATTTAGATACAAAACACCCATCAATTATTGAAAATATAATGGGCATTAAAAGAAGAAAAGGAAGCATTCAAAGAGGTAAAAAAC
>Ga0257115_1002589_pt1 | contig 10623 bp, 7 predicted proteins | sample SI112_100mmetaG_FD_194465 | JGI IMG/M metagenome (GOLD analysis project Ga0257115, IMG submission 194465) | Marine microbial communities from Saanich Inlet, British Columbia, Canada - SI112_100m | ecosystem: Environmental > Aquatic > Marine > Inlet | place: Canada: British Columbia | collected...
CCACAGATTCAGTCACACGGCCAACAAACTGGTTTGTTGCACTCACAACCACAGATCCGACGGATTCAGCACTCGGAACCGAAGTTTCTGGCGGTGCTTATGCTCGCCAATCAGTGGCTTTTACCGTGTCGGGAAACAACGCTTCCAATACATCAGCAATCGAGTTCCCAGAAGCGACCGCAGATTACGGTACAGTTATTGCGGTAATGATTATGCCAGCATCTACCGGCGGTACAGCTTCAGACATGATCGTTCATGCCCAGCTTACGAGCGATAAATCTATTTCTACCGGCGATATATTCCGCATACCGGCTGGCGATTTAGACATCAATATTGATTAAAGGAGCGCCCGATGGGTATTCTCACTGACAGTAGGGAGCTAAAGCTTCTCAAGCATATGTTTGGGCAAGAAGATTTAGCTATTCCAAATTACCTATACATGGGCTTGCACGTAGGCGCACCAACTGAAGCCAGCCCTTCTACTAATGAAATATCGGGAGGAGGGTATGCTAGAATACTGCTAGTCGATAATGCTACTAATAATTCGTATAATGCATCAGCTTCTGGAATGTCCACGGTATTTGAGTTGACTACTCACGACAACCTCACCAATGCCAGCGCCATTGATTTTGCTGAAGCTACGGGCAATTGGGGTACGGTTTCGCATTATTCGATTTGGGATTCTGCGACCGCCACAACCGCTGGAAATTGTTTAATGATTGGCGCTTTATCTTCCGGAGTGGCAGTTGGAAGCGGAGATCAATTCCGTATTGCTGTAGGAGAGTTTGATTTAACTTTTCCCAGTAAGTTGGGCAAAGGTGCAGTTACTTCAACTACAATACCTAGCACATTTGATGAGTATCTATTTTATGACGCCACAGAGTGGCGAAGGCAGGTTGCACGAAGACTGGGATTTTTAAACAAACCGTGGGGGCCAGCAACTAGCGGCGTCTACAAATGGGATTTTGATACTAACGCTGTGGATAGCGGTGACACTGATGCTGTAGCCGAACAAATACACACGAAAAATACTTACTGGCCGCAGGTTTCGTTATCTCCTTTTTCATTAGGTTACACTTCAGAACATTTTAGCAATCCGGGATCTACTCTGACAAGAGACTTAAATGATGACGCTTTGTATCTAGCTCTGTATAAAACTGACCCCGGTACAAATGTTACATCTGTTTATAATACATCAGACGAACTTAATGGTAATGGTTATGCTCGACAAAGATTAATTTACAAACCATCTGCGAGTTCTGCGGGTTCAAGTGTTTTTAGCACTGCGACTACCTCTGGGGGCGTAACTTCTATAGTCAATGACACTGCTATTGCCTTTCCTGAAGCCACTTCAGATTGGGGTTCAATATCGCATTGGGGAATATATAGAGGGACAGATTCTGCTGGCTCTGGATCAGCCGCAGTTTCGGGAAGCCCTTCTTCTTCTGCTGGCTACGCAAAAGCCTCACACCCTTTTATGGTAGGAGCTTTAACTACTGCCCGTACCGTAAATTCCGGCGATATACTGCGTTTCGGAATCGGGGATTTTTCCATCAAGTTAGATTAAGGAACCAGCATGGCTCGCTTCGCTGATCGTGTAAAGGTTTCGACCTCTACAACAGGCACAGGTACTGTTACTTTAGGCTCTGCGGAGTCTGGGTATCAGTCTGTGCCTTCTTCTTTGGATGGTGAAACTATTCGCTATGTTATCGAAGATGGTACGGCTTGGGAGATTGGTACTGGAACCTATACACACTCAACCCTTGAACTCACACGATCATTAACTAGCTCTAGTACAGGAAGCTTGCTCAATCTATCTGGAAGCGCCAAGGTCTTTATCAGTCCAGCGGCAGAAGATTTACAATACGTTGAGGTTTATAGCTCCACCAGCGACTTACCATCAGCTTCCAGCAATCATGGCCGCTTGGTTCATGTGCATAACGATGGAGCCGTATATTTTGCTCACGCTGGCAACTGGGTTCGCTTAGGCAATCACAGCGACATCACCAGTTACACTTTGCCGACTGCCTCTTCTTCTACGCTTGGCGGCATTAAGATCGGCACAGGTTTATCTATAGATGGCTCTGGCGTAGTTACGGCTAGTGCTGGAAGCGCAGCCGATGCGACAAACTACAGCGTTACTAGCTACACTGCTTCGGCTGGCTCTAACACGTTCAACGCCTCAAGCAGCCCTGCCTTGCCAGCTTATCAGGCGGGTAAATTGGCTGTTTATGTGAACGGTGTTTTACAGCCAGCATCAGGCTACACAGCTACGAATGGCACCTCTGTTGTGATGACGTTAGCGGTTAATGATGAAGTGTCTATTGTTAATCACGGTAAGCTTACTGGCAGCGTTTTAGACTTATCTGACACGCCTTCGAGCTTTGGTACAGCGGGTCAAGTTTTACAGGTAAACAGCGGCACTAATGCTTTAGAGTTTGCTGATGCTGCTAGTGGGGTAACAACATATGCTGACACTGATTCTTTTCCTGAAACTGGTAACAGTGCAGGGGATTTAGCTTATGTAACTGCTAACACAAGTTTTTATCATCACAACGGTACTGATTGGTACGGAGTAGAATTAAGTTTGTTTTCCCCAGCACCAGATGCTGCTTGGTACGGAGACAGGGGTATATTTGCAGGGTTTGGCTCTAGTGATGACACTATAAATTATTTTGATATTACTACCACAGGTAATGCTACTGACTTTGGTAATCTAACTGAAAATGGGTATCATTTAGCATCGTGTAGTAATGGCACAAGAGCTTTGTTTGGTCGTGATGGCGTCGCCTATGCTGGCAATATTGATTATATAACAACTGCTACCACAGGCGATGCCTCAGACTTTGGAGATTTAACTGTTGGAAGGATGCAAGCAAGCGGTGTCTCAGACGGAACCTATGGTGTATTTGGTGGGGGGTTTGGGGCATCTGGTGGGGTTACAACTATAGACTATGTAACCATTGCTACAACTGGTGATGCTACTGATTTTGGAGATATGACAACTAATGCGTATGGCGCTTACGGGTGGTCAGACGCTACTAGGGGTGTTTTTGCAGGTGGTTCAGGTCTTGGCGCTGCGATTGATTACATTACGATAGCTACCACAGGCGATGCTACTGATTTTGGAGATCTTTTATTTGCTGTCAGCCAACATGCTACGACAGGAGATACGACTAGAACTGTTATTGCAGGGGGTTATGCTCCAAGCCAATCAAACAATACAGAAAACACGATACAATATATAACAACTGCCACAACAGGTAATGCCACTGACTTTGGAGATTTAACTGGTCGTACCCGCCGTATGGGTGCTTGTTCTAACGCAACTAGGGGTATCTTTCACAAAGGTTATTCAACAAACGCAATGGATTATATTACTATACAAACACTTGGCAACGCTACTGATTTTGGAGACACAACAATAGCAGCACAATATCCATCAGGTGCATCAGGGAGTGCTTCTTGATGACACAAGTTGTAACAAAACCAATTACGTTTAGTCTTCCTGTTGAAGCATCAGGAAACATAAATCAGATAGCCGCTGCTAGAGTAGCAGAAAAGCTGCCTATGATTGACCAAGCAACAAGGGCTTTTGATCGTAGCAACAGTCAGACTACTATTAATATGATGACCCTTACGATGCTGAACGGTCATTCTCCTATGCGTATGCTTCGTCAGGTTACGGCTGAAGTTGAAAAACGTAAGATGGCACTCTCTGAGGCTCAAGTTTCTCACGCTGAGTTGCGAGAGGAAATAATGGAGTTAGAGGGCTTAGAGGACGCCGTGTCTGAGGCCAAGCTACGTCATAAGCGACACTCTCTTGTGTCTATAGAAAACAAGATTAACGGAAGCATAAAAGACATTGCTACGATGATCGACGCTTACGAAAACATCAAAGAAGCACACGGCATTAAAGAATGGGATGAAGCGACATTTGAAGCTGAAGAAAAGCGTCACCACGTTAGGCGTGGCTTTGAATTGATGTACCGGAATTTGATGGATGGTGGCAGAGCTTCAACAGCCACAATCGAGTATATGACGCAATACGGCGTTCATCCGCAAGTTGGTTTGACTGAGGTCAGTGGCTACATAAAATACACCGCTGATCGAATTGCAAAGCACGAGCTTTTGCACAGTAACGACTTAGAAGAGTTCTTAGATCAGATGGCAGACAAGTATTGCGCCAACGCAGACAAAACTGCTGAACGCATATTTGGAAAAGCTGATTTCTTAAACCCTGAATACATGCTGCAAATTGAGAAGAAGAGTGATCAAGATGTATCTTGAGTATAAACTACATATGACTGAGGGCGGTATGAGAACACCACCTTGGGTTTCTGATGGTGGTTATTTTGTTGATCCTGACAGCCATACAATGATTGGTTATTCGCCAGACAATAGAGAATATTATATTCCAGACACCGTAACATCTTATACCCAAGAAGAGTTAGTAACGGCTGTTCAAGGTATTCACTCTCGTTATCCAATGTTGAATGAAGATGATAGCAATATGACTGACGCTGAAGTTGCAGCGGTTGTAAATGCTTGGTGTGCTGAAAGGTAATAAAGAATGAGCAACGCATCAAATCTTAGCACCCTTGCAAACGTCCTAGATGATGGCACTAGCGGTCAGTTTTTAAAGTCTACTGGCTCTGGCGGGGTAGAGTTTGATACTGTTGCGGCTGGGGCTGTAGTCTATGCCACGGCTGACCTATTACCGCTGTCTGGCTTTGCTGCGGGTGATATGGCTTATGTGACTGCCACTAATCGTTTTTACATAAATAACGGCTCTGGTTGGTACAGTATTAGTTTAGTTAATACGAACCCTAACATTACCTCAGTTGCAGATGCTTCTAGCGGTACTACACCATTTACTTTGGCTACTGATGGTACAGCTACAGTGATTACAATTACAGCGGCTGATCCAGAAGAAGTACCTCTGACCTACGGCTACAGCGTGACTAGCGGATCGTTAAACGGCTCGACTGTAGCACAAGGCACTGGCAGCAATACAAACGTATTCACGGTAACGCCTCACGCCAGCCAAGATGCTACTTTTACTCTGACGTTTACTGCCAGCGATGGAATTAATCAGGCTACCAGCGCTAATGCGTTTAGCTTGTCGTTTGTTACGATTGTAACGGATAGTAATCATACTACGCTTTTAGCCACTGCTACGGGTACGTCAGACAACAATAACATTACCGATAGTTCTTCTAATAGCCATAGCATTACAGTAACTGGCGATGCTTACGCTGGTACGTTTAGTCCATACAGATCAGGCGGCTATTCTACTTACTTTGATGGTAATGGGGATTATTTAGAAGTGCCTCAAAGTTCAAATTCTAGCAGCTTTGGAACAGGTGAATTTACTGTAGAGTTTTGGTTTAAGCCCTCTGAAGCTGGTTCCACAGTATTCTTTATAGATTTTAGGGGTTCTGCCAACTCTGGGTTTCAAATTTTTAGAAGAAGTACAAATTTTATTAGGGTTAGAGGATTAAATCAAACAACTTTAATTGACGGAACTACAAGTATATCGGATTTTAATACTTGGTATCATATTTGTGTCCATAGAAACTCAAGTAATGAGTTAAAATTATTTATAAATGGCGCACAAGATGGAGGAACCGTAACGGGTCACACGACTAATTACGCTCATCCAACTAGCGGAAACTGGCTTATAGGTAAGCAATATAATTCAACTGACTATCCAAATGGCTATATGCGTGATGTTAGAATTGTAAAAGGTACAGCAATTACACCTCCGTCTGGTGGGCCTACAGAGCGTTTAGAAGCGGTTACTAATACCACACTACTTACTTGTCACCTGCCATATATTGCTGACGGATCGACAAACGATCACTCAATTACAGTGAGCGGCAACACTTCTCCAAAACCATTCTCACCCTACGACTATAACGAATACGATGCAGCCGATCACGGTGGGTCTATTTTGTTCGACGGCAGTAGCAATTTAGAAGCGGCAACTAGCGCAGATTTTGCTTTTGGAACAGGTGATTTTACAATTGAAGCGTGGGTCTACAAAACTGACTCTGGAAGTTGGAGAATATTACTTGACCAGAGCTATTCTAGTAGCGGTATTTCAATTTGGACTGACACAGCAAACAAACTAAAATATTACTCTGGCTCTGCGTTAAAGCTTACGTCAACAACAGAAGTGCCGCAGGATGCTTGGACACACATTTCACTGGTCAGAGCGAGTGCGTCTACAAAATTTTATATCAACGGTCAGTCTGCATCTTCGGCGTGGGGCGACACAATAGATTACAGCACCAACCGACCTTTTAAAATTGCCTCAGATAACAATACGGCGTCATACGGATATAACGGCTATATTTCTGATGTGCGGGTTGTAAAAGGAACAGCAATTTACACATCAAACTTTACTCCAAATTCTGCACCCTTATCAGCGGTTACAAATACGTCACTTCTTGTCAAAGGCACAGATGCTTCGATAATTGATAAATCTCAAGGCTCTAATTTACAGCTAGAAGGTAATACTACTGGCTCAGCTACAACTAAATTTACCGGCGCTAAATCAATGTACTTTGATGGTAGTAGTGATTATTTAGTTGTACCCGCTTCTTCAGAAATTAATTTTGGCACTTCTGATTTTACTGTTGAGTTTTGGATAAATTTTGCAGCTTTTCCAAGCAACGGTTACATTTTAAATAAAGAGGATAGTTCGGGCAATGATTTCACCCTTCAATATTATCAAAATGCAATCAAAACTTCTAACGCAACAATAGGTTCTGGCTGGACTCACTATTCCTCTGGGATCGGTAGTTTATCTACGGGAACGTGGTATCACATAGCTTATTCCAGAAGCAGCGGCACTTTGAAATCGTTCAAAGACGGTACGCAAATAAACTCCGCAACGGATAGCAGAAACTATAATTTAAATAATGCGATTACTTTAGGATCACGTTATCCCGGCGATTACGCTGCAAATATTTATGTCCAAGATTTGCGCATCACTAAAGGTTTAGCTCGCTACACTGCTTCCGATGAAACCAGCAACATCCCATCAGCGCCACTAGAAGGCTAATTAATGTTAGGCTTTAACCCACTTGCATCAGCACCGTTAGCGGCCCTCGACGCCAATATCGTTGAGGCTTCTGCGAGTGCGGCTATTGCCAGCACTACGGCTTTAGAGGCGGTACGGGTTAAAGATGCGGTTGGGTCATCTACCCCAACAACTACCTCTTCGATAGCTGCTAAACGTACTCGTGAAGTCAATGTAGCAGCGTCGATTACATCAGTTACGGCTGATGCGGTTAACAAAGTTAGGATTGGCCGTCCTAGTACCTCTATTTTATCCACAACTTCAGCGGTAGGCGAATTAGCTAATAAGGTAGACGTTACTTTTAGCTTAACTGACACTGTGGTGGGAAGCATTGGTATAAATGCTGAAGCCAACGAAACTTATAGCATTACTGGATCGGTATCTGGTTCTACTGGCACGGACGCTGAAGCCGATGAAACGTACACGTTTGCTGGTACAGTTGCAGGTGCTATTGGCACGGATGCTGAAGCAGATGAAACGTACACTTTTTCATCCACTGTTACTGGTAGACTGAACGTAATAACCGCCGATGCCTCTGGTGACATACTATCCACATCGTCGGCTGACAGTGAAATAGTAGTAGACGGTGAAGCCGGTGCATCTTTTGCAGCATCTTCTACAATTGATGTTAACAGAGTACGGGTAGCGGCTGCTTCCACGGATTTAGCTGCTACCAATACAGTTACTGATAGTATTAGACTCCGCTTAGGCGAAGCTGCAGCTACGATCACATCTACCAGTGTAGTAGATCCTGCCAGAATAATAGTAGCTGCTGTAAGTGCTGATGTTATTTCTATAACGGCGACTATCGGGCAAGAATTTAGACAGGCTAACGCCGACGAAACTTATGCCCTGACTGCGACAGTATCTGGATCTACGGGTACTGATGCTGAGACTGACACCAGTTACGACTTTGCTGCCACAGTAGCTGGATCTACCGGCACTAATGCGGCTGCAGATGAAACCCTAGAATTTACTGGTTCTTTGGATGCTGGGCTTGGCGTCGATATTGCAGCCGAAGAAACGTACACCTTTACTGCCACGGCTGCAGGACAAGCATTTGATGGGGTGGTTACTGACACCACTTACACCTTCGATGCCACGGCAACCGGATCTATTCCTCAGAACTCTGAAGCTGACGAAACATATACCTTCGCTTCTGCGGCTACTGGAACTATTCCGCAAAACTCTGAAGCTGACGAAACATATACCTTCGCTTCTGCGGCTACGGGATCTGTTCCACAGAACTCTGAAGCGGATGAGACATATACCTTCGCTTCTGCGGCTACGGGATCTGTTCCACAGAACTCTGAAGCGGATGAGACATATACATTTGCTTCTGCAGTAACTGGCGCTCTTGCTGACCGTACCATAGCAATTATTGAGAGTAGCGCCTCAGTTGATGCTCAAATCGTAAAACTAGGCGAGGCCGATGCTACAGTAGCCTCTACAGCGACGATTGATGCAGACCGAGTATCAACGTCATTTATTTCAGCAACGATCTCCTGCACGGCACCTATATCTGCTCAATTAGTTGCACAGCCACAAGTATCCGCTGACGTTGAAAGCTCTGTCGTTATTTCGTTTGATCGTATTCGGGATGCCTCTGCAGCGGCGAGCGTAGCATCAACCACCAGCATCGATGGCGATGCAGTCGCAGATGGTAAGCCGTCCACCAGTATAGGGGTTACCTCTCAAGCCAACCCCGAAGGCGTATTCTCCAGCGGTGCCACCGCTAATATTAACAGCCAGACTAGCGCCAATGCTAATCTGACACTTACTGGCACCAGTAACAGCACCATTAACATTCCTATAGTGAATGCTCAGGGCGCTCAGAACGTTATTACGAATATTTCAGAAGATCCGTTTAGAGAAACGGCAACCGTGCTTACAAACTCTCCGTTTGCGACCACCTCAACTTCTACCTCAAGCAGCCCGTTTAAAACCGCAGCTTAAAAGGCCCCTTACATGACTACTTTTATTGACCTGACTAATCGGGTGCTAAGACGACTCAATGAAGTCGAGCTTACGCAGTCCGACTTTGAGAACGCCCGTGGCATACAGGCGGCGGCTAAAGATGCAATTAACAGCGCTATATTTGACTTCAACGCACAGCAATTTGAGTGGCCTTTTAATGCTGCCCAAGAGCTTACTCAGGTTGTAGTTGGGCAGACAGAATATAGTAACCCGACTAGAGCCAAGACGCTGGAGTGGAACTCTTTTCAGATCGTGGGTGATGGAACTTACTCTACAGAGAACCGTTCACTGCAGTACATAGATAGGGATGTCTGGTACAAGAGTTATCGGGATAAAGACGATGACGCAGCTTCGTCCGGTATCAGTCGCCCTGAGTATGTATTTCCCAGCCACGGCGTAGGATTTGGTATTAGCCCTGCACCAGATAAGCCGTATCGCCTAGAGTTTCGATACTTCCTGCACCCGACTGAGCTTGTAGCATATAACGACACCCCCACCGGCGCTTCGGTTTATCCTGATGTACTGACACCAATCTTCGTAGAAGGTGCGCTGTACCACATTTATATGTTCAAGGATAATCCAGAGTCGGCCCAACTAGCCCAGCGCAATTTTGAACGGGCTATAGCCGACATGAAATCCCAATACATCAACAGCTACAGCGAAGTCAGAGACACCAGAGTGAACTTCGGCGGCGGTAATGCTTCAGCAAGCTTTAGATCAGTGAGTGGCTTATAGTGGATCGTATCGACTCATATAAAGTAATCTGCAAGGGCGGGTTGAATAGCAATGAGAACCATTTGGATCTTGCTGCTAACTTCCCCGGTGCAGCTACCCGCCTGATGAACTACGAGCCTAGTTTATTTGGTGGCTACAGACGCATCGAAGGCTTTGATCATTACGATACCACGGTTACCTATTCTGGTGGCGAGTACGGGCAGGAAGTACAGGCATTAGACGGCTCAAGTAATCCTGTAGCCGAAGGTAAAATCCTTGGCCTCTGCATGTACCGCAATGAAGTTTTGGGATCGCCTTACATTATAGCCGCACGTAAGGATGTTGGTGGAAATACTTACTCTTTTTGGAAACACATTACCGGCTCTGGCTGGAGCAAAATTACCACCGGACTGACACACAACACAGTTAGCGGCTCTAAGACGATTAACAAGATACGCCATGTGCAGTTTAACTTTGGCAGCGGCTCTATGGTGGCCTTTGTCGATGGCATAAACCCTCTGACAATCTTTGACGGCACTAACTGGAAGCAGTTACTATCGACGAACTCAGGCGGTGCCTCTAGTGCCGGTGGGCCGAATGCTTACGATGCCCCAGAGATTGTAGAAGTGTTTGAGGATTACCTGTTTATTGCAGGGGATGTCGCATACCAGAACGGCATTGCACATTCAGCGCCACAAGATCCATACACTTGGACTACGGCGGCTGATAGTCACCAGTATTCGGCAGGATTTAAAGTCGTACAGCTAAAGCCGTTTCGTGAGGATCTTTTTGTATTCGGACAGAACGCTATTAAGAAGCTTTCCAAGAATACGGCCCAAGGA
>Ga0257115_1002594_pt1 | contig 10617 bp, 12 predicted proteins | sample SI112_100mmetaG_FD_194465 | JGI IMG/M metagenome (GOLD analysis project Ga0257115, IMG submission 194465) | Marine microbial communities from Saanich Inlet, British Columbia, Canada - SI112_100m | ecosystem: Environmental > Aquatic > Marine > Inlet | place: Canada: British Columbia | collected...
AAAGTTTCACCAATTAACATATCCGCACCTTCATCAACGGCCCAACCAATCATTTCAGAAAACATACCCTCAACTACCTTTTGGGCTTGTTTGTCATCTTCTTTCCAAATATTTGAATTAGAAATATTTCCTGCCATTAAGTTTGGCTGTGATCCTTTAGGTGTATCTAGGGCAACTTTTTTTGCAATTTTTAAAGCAGATCTATTAAGTGGTTCAAGTAATTCTTCTTTACCTATAACGCGCATTTTTTCTCTATGGCCATTGTAAGTAAATGCTTCAACAATATCTGATCCCGCATGTTGAAATTCTCTGTGTAAATTCTCTAACACTTCTGGATGATCTAATGAAACCATAGGCACAAATTCTCCTGATGCCATATAGCCTCGTCTCTCAATTTCAAATAAAAAACCTTCAGCACAAATTACTGGTCCATTATCTAATCTTTCTTTTAATATGTTTTTGCTCATTTTTTTTCTCCAATTTAATGGAGAAAAGAGACCAATTTAAACTAAGAGGTTAAAAAATTAGTCCTTCTCTCCTTTTTAGTGCTTAAGCATATGCTGGGTGCACAATACGGTTCAAATACCCGATTTTAATTTGAGAAAATTCAAAAAAAAACCACCAGCTAAAGCGGTGGTTGAAGTGTCGCTTTAGCAGGATTTTTAAAGCGCTCCGCAATTTAACTTAAATCAGCGCTAACGAATAAGACCACAAATAAACAAAGTTGTCAAAAGAATAAAGAATAAAGTTTATCTAATCCTGTTTTCTTCGAAATTTTTATTAAGTTTTAAGGAAATAGTTCTAGTATTTCTTTTATTCCAATCAGAAAAAGATCTTAAAATAGGAATAACTGATAAGCCAAATTCAGTAAGAGAATACTCAACTTTTGGGGGCACTACTTGATGAACTTTTCTGTTAACAATACCATCTATTTCTAACTCTTTAAGTTGCTTAGACAACATTTGTTGAGTGATAGTTTTTAATACTTTTTTTAACTCGTTAAATCTTACCATCTTATTATTAAACAGTGTAAATAGAATTCTTATTTTCCACTTACCGCCAAGAAAATATATAGCTCTTTCAGCTGGGCAATTAATTAATTCTTTCATGACTACTTAAATAACTATTTTATTTTTATTATCAAGGTATGTTTTTACATACTAGTATGATTATTTTGCGTACTTGCATATTTGAGAACAAATCATTAGTTATGTTCCAAATTAATCGAAAGGGTAAAAATGACAAAAGGACAAAAAGCAGGTGACGGGCCAATAGCTATCGAAGTGGAAGAAGGTAAATCTTATTATTGGTGTTCGTGTGGACAATCAAAAAAACAACCATTTTGTGATGGATCACATAAAGGAACTGAGTTTACTCCAGTTGCATACAAGGCAGAAGAAACTAAAAAAATGTTTTTCTGCGCTTGTAAACAAACTAACAATCAACCATTCTGTGATGGTTCGCACAATAAATAGAAAATTAAACAATGAATAAATTAGATAATCAAATTAATAAATATCTTTCTAACGTACAATTTTTATCACCTTGGTTAATAAGATTTGGATTGGGTATTGCATTTAGTATTCATGGACTAAGTAAATTTCCATTGCCTCCCGAAGCTTTAATCAAATATTTTGGCTTTTCACCTTTTCTTGCATCTTTAGTTGCACTAGCTGAATTAGGAGGTGGATTATTTTTAATTATTGGTGGCTTTATTAAAGGTCCTGTTGGAAATTTAATAACAAGAGTAAGTGCTCTAACTATTACCATTATTATGATTAACGCACTTGCATTAGCACATAGAGACTGGTTCATTACAACTAAACTATTTACTAGTGAGCAAATATTTCTTTTAATAATAGCTTTATATTTTTTAATTAGAGGAAATAAATAGTGAAGCAAATAGAAGTAAGTAAAATTATAGACCCTATTCCAGCATCAGATGGTGCTGGGGTAAAATTAAAAAGAAGTATTGGTGTTGAGCCAAATTATTTTGATCCATTTTTAATGTTAGATGAGTTTGGATCAGAAAATAGTGAAGATTATATTGCAGGTTTTCCGCCCCACCCTCATCGAGGAATTGAAACAGTTACTTACATGTTAGCTGGAGATTTTGAACATAAAGATAGCACTGGTGGAGAAGGTAGAATGACTGCTGGGGATGTTCAGTGGATGAAAACAGGAAGTGGAATAATTCATTCTGAAATGCCAGCAATGAAAGAAGGTAAGCTTCATGGTTTTCAATTATGGGTAAATATGCCCGCTAAATTAAAGATGAGTAAGCCTGAATATATTTATATTGATGCAGATAAAATGAGTGTTCATAAAGATGAAGATAAACAAGTTAAAGTCATAGCTGGTAAATTTGAAGATGCTGAAGGCCCTGTTAAAGGTCATAACGTTGAGCCAATTTATTTTGACGTTGAATTGAATAAAGATAAAGAATTTAACTTTAAATTACCATCTACTCATAATACTTTTATTTATTTGATTAATGGTGAAATCGAAATTGGCAAAAATAAACACGACAATGTTAAAGACAGCACTTTAATATTATTATCAAAAGGTGAAAATTTAACTGTGAAAGCTAAATCAAATGCTAAGTTCTTAGTGATTTCAGGCAAACCAATTAATGAAGAAATCGCGAGAGGTGGGCCTTTTGTAATGAATACTAAAGCTGAAATCTTGCAAGCGGTAAAAGATTATCATAATGATACATTTGTAAGATAAATTATGAAAGCCGTAGAAATTAAAAAAAATGGTGGGCCTGAAGTTTTAGAGCTTAAAGATATTACCTTAGATAAGCCAGGCACAGACCAGGTAACAATAGAACAAAAAGCAATTGGTCTTAATTATATAGATACTTACCACAGATCAGGTCTATATCCTTTAAAAATGCCAAGCGGTTTGGGTTTGGAGGGTGCAGGTGTTATTACTGAAGTTGGAGACAATGTAAAAGATTATAAAATTGGTGATAAAGTTTCTTACGCTGGTATTCCATTAGGATCTTATTCAACACACAGAAATTACCCAACAAAAAATCTTGTAAAAGTACCAGAGGGTATTGATCTTGAGGTTGCAGCAACTTTGATGACAAAAGGTTTAACTACATTTTATTTATTGCATAAAACATTTCCCGTAAATTCAGGTCAAACAATTCTTTATCATGCAGCAGCTGGAGGAGTTGGTCAAATATTTGGTCAGTGGGCAAAAAGTTTAGGCTGCACAGTTATAGGTACTGTTGGTTCAGATGAAAAAATAAATATAGCAAAAGAAAATGGCTACGATCATGTAATCAATTATAATAAAGAAGATTTTGCTAAAAAAGTTTTAGAGATTACAGATGGTAAAGGTGTTCCAGTAGTTTATGACGGTGTAGGTAAAGATACTTTAGATGGATCCATTGAATGTTTGGCAACAAGAGGAATGATGGTTTCATTTGGAAATGCATCAGGACCATTATCAGATATAAACGTTCCTAAAATGCTTCAGCCAAAAGGTTTATATCTTGTAAGACCTGCTATGCAGCAATATCTATCTACTAAAGAAGAGCTAGATGAAGCATCAAAAGTAATGTTTGAAAAAATTAGTTCTGGGAAAATAAAAATAAAAATATTTAAAAAATATAAACTTGATCAGGTTATTGAAGCTCATGAAGATTTGGAAGGTAGAAAAATTTTAGGTCCCGCTGTTATTCTTCCTTAATCAAGGTCAACATCCATATCAGACATATGAAGCTTGAGAGCATTTGTTGAAATATGAATTTCTCTAATAAAAAATAAAATTGAAATAATCATGGACAAACAACAAGAACCAAAAATTAATCTTGCAATAAATATTTCATTTAAATAGAGGCCTAATACGGTCATCATATTGAACAAAAATCCAAAAGCAGCAAACATAATTGTCCATCTTAAAAGAGTAATTCGTCCACTTAAGTTTATGAATTGTTTTTTCCACTCATGTGGAACGTGGTTTTCATAAACATGCTCATCGTGAAGCTCTCTAATTAGCTTACTTAAAGAGTGAAATCTATTACTATAGATGCTCATTAGCAAAGGAATTGCTGGAAACATTAGCGCTGTAACTGTGTAATCTATATTCATACGAATCAGTTTGATTATGAATCTAGCCTTTGTTATTTACAAGTAAAATATATGAACCAAATTAAACTTTTTATCGATTTAGTAAGATTAAAAAAGCCAATTGGTTTTATGTTGCTATTTTGGCCATGTGCATGGGGATTGACTTTAGCTTATGATTTTTCCTCTAACTTAAATAATTATTTCTTTTATTTAATTTTATTTTTTTTAGGAGCTGTTTTAATGAGATCAGCTGGATGTATTGTTAATGATATTTTAGATAAAGAATTTGATAAAAAAGTATTTAGAACAAAAAATCGACCTATCGCCTCAGATCAAATTTCAATAAAACTTGCTATTTTATATGTCTTAATATTATGTTTTTTGGCTTTATTGACACTTTTAAATTTTAACTCTTACACAATAATTTTAGCTTTAGGCTCAATGCCACTAGCTTTTACCTACCCTTTAATGAAAAGATTCACTTATTGGCCTCAATTGTTTTTAGGAATTACTTTCAATTATGGATTAATACTCGGCTGGACAACTATTCAAAATCAAATAGATTTATTGCCAATACTATTTTACCTGGGAGCCATATTTTGGACACTGGGTTATGACACGATTTATGGATTTCAAGACATTAAAGATGATGAAATTATTGGATTAAAATCAGCTTCAATTAAATTTAAAGATAATGCAAAATCATTTATATTTTTATGCTATCTAATCTTATGTATTTCACTTTTTATTATTGGGTATTTAATTAATTCAAGCTTATATTTTTATATTTTTATGGTTTTACCAATTTCTCATCTTTTTCTTTATCAAATCAATAAATTTAATCCAAAAAATCCTGATAAATGTTTAGAAATTTTTAAAAGCAATAATTTTTTAGGACTTCTTGTTTTTATAAATATTTTTGTAGGTAAGATTATATAATGAAAAAAACAATAATTTTTAAAAGACTTTATGTAGATTATTCAAAAAAATATTTAAATAAGATTATTTTATCAGCTATTTTAGCTTTATTAGTCGCTGCCAGTACATCATCAATTGCTTGGCTATTAGATCCAGCAATAAAAAAAATTTTTATTGAAAAAGATCAATCTCTTTTAATAATTATCCCACTTGCTATAATTCTTGCATTTGTTGTAAAGGGTATTTCTTTGTATACGGCAAGGGCTATCATGATTGGTGTTGCAGAAGAAGTTAAAAAAAAACTTCAAGTACACATGTTAAGTTCACTTATTAATTCAGATACACAGGCCATAGATCAAAAACATTCTGGGAAATTTATTTCTAATGTTACATATGACGTAACTCATATAACCAATTTATTAACTAACGCTGTATTAAATCTTTTTAAAGATAGCTTAACTTTAATTGGCTTATTATTTGTAATGTTTTATCAAAATTGGAAGTTATCACTAATTGCAATAATAATGATTCCGTTGGCTAGCTTATCAGCTAGAACGCTTGGAAAACGAATGAGCAAAGTTACAACTGAAGCTCAAGAAAAATCTGGTTTCTTAACAACTTATTTAGTTGAATTATTTAAAAATCACAAGCTAACCAAAATATTTCAAAAAGAAATTTATGAAATGCAAAGAGCTGAAAGTCACTTAGAACAACTAAAAGAAAAAACTAAAAAAATTGCATTAGTGCTCGTTAGACTTACTCCAGTAATGGAAATATTAACAGGTATAATGATCGCAACTTTAATTTTTTACTCAGGTAAATTGATTGTAAAAAATGAGATTGATGTAAATAATTTTTTCTCATTTTTAGCTGCTATGATGTTGGCATATCAACCAGTAAGAACATTATCATCTCTAAACATCGTCATAAATCAAGGACTTTCAGCTGCTGCAAGAATTCTACCAATAATTGATACAAAAAATTTAATAACAGATGGCATAGATGCGAAAGAATTAAATATTTCAAATGGAAATATTAATCTTAAAAATGTTTCTTTTAAATATAACCCTACAGAAGACAATGTTTTAAAAGATATCAATTTAGATTTTAAGGGAGGTAAAATGACTTCACTAGTTGGTCACAGTGGTTCTGGTAAGTCAACAATTCTTAATTTGATTCCACGTTTCTACGATGTGCAATCAGGAGAAATCACTATTGATAACCAATCAATTTATAATTCAAAAATTAGTTCACTTAGAAAACATATTTCATTAGTAAGCCAGGAGACAACATTGTTTGATGATACAATTAAAAATAATATTAAATATGCTAATGAAAATGCATCAGATGAAGAAATTAATGAGGCAGCTAAGTTATCTTATTGTGAAGAATTTATCCAAAAACTTCCAAATAAATATGAAACTCTGATTGGAGAAGATGGCGTAAGATTATCAGGAGGTGAAAAACAAAGAATTTCAATTGCAAGAGCAATGCTGAAAAAGAGTTCAATTATCCTTCTAGATGAAGCAACTTCATCTTTAGATGCTGAAACTGAAAAAAAAATACAAGATGCTTTAAAAATTTTAACCCACAATAAAACTTCAATAGTGATTGCACACAGACTTTCGACTATTCTTAATTCAGATAGAATATATGTAATTCAATCAGGAAGGGTTATGGATTATGGAATGCATGATGAACTTTTGATTAAATCTGATATTTATAAAAATTTTTATGAAAAGCAAATTCAAAAGTAAATATGTTTTTTATCTATCAAATAATAATAACAATAATATTACTATTTTCTCCTCTTATTATATTTTTTAGAATTTTAAAAAATAAGGAAGACAAAATAAGATTCAAAGAAAAATTCTGTTTTTTTTCAAAAAAAAGAGGGAAAGGTAAATTAATATGGTTTCATGGTGCAAGTGTAGGAGAAATACTAAGTGTAATTCCACTTATTCATCAATACGAAAAAAGAAGATCAATAACTAAAATTTTAATTACCTCTAATACTTTAAGTTCATCAAAAGTATTAGAAAAATATAAATTCAAAAAAACAATACATCAGTTTTTTCCAATAGATCATTTTTTTTTAATAAACAAATTTTTAAAATATTGGCAGCCTCACATAGCAATATTTATTGACTCAGAAATTTGGCCAGGCATGACTACAGCATTAGAAAATAAAAAAATTCCCTTAATTTTAATAAATGCAAGAATTACGAAAAGATCATTTAAAAAATGGCTTAAGTTTAGAACATTTTCAGAGTCAATTTTTAATAAGATAACTGCTGCATATCCACAAAACAAAGAAACTAAGAAAATTTTAAGAGAATTAAAAGTAAATAAAATAAAAGAACTAGGAAATTTAAAACTTATTGAAAATATTCATGATAAACAAGATAATATTAACCGTAAACTTAACATTCAATTTAAAAGATACAAAAATTGGGTGGCCGCAAGCACACATGCTGACGAAGAATTGTTTTGTGCAAAATCTCATATTGAATTAAAGAAAAAAAACAAAAATTTAATAACTATAATTATACCAAGACACATACATAGAGTTCAGGAAATAATCTCCAAAATTAAAAATCTTAATTTAAAGGTAGTCACTCACAGTTCAAAAGTAAAAATTTTACGAGATGTTGATATTTATATTGTTGACACCTTTGGAGACTCTAAAAAATTTTTTAAAATTAGTAATACGGTTTTAATTGGTGGAACACTTGTTCCAAAAGGAGGTCAAAACCCACTTGAAGCTGCTCGTTATGGGGCTAAAATTTTACATGGGCCATATATAGATAACTTCAGAGATATATTTAAATTATTGATAACTTTAAAGATTTCAAAAAAAATAACATCTACCAAACAATTAATTTCTGCAATTACTTTTAAAAAAGATATGGGAAGAGCATTTAAGGTTAAAAAAATTGGAGTATTAATATTAAAAAAAGCTATAAAAGAATTAGAAATTTATATCAATAATGACCCTAAAAAAACCTAAGTTTTGGGATTATAAAAGACCAAACATTTATTCATATATTCTATGGCCACTAACAATACTTATTCAAATAATTAATTTTATAAGAGCTAAATTTAAAAAACAAAAAAAATTTAACATAAGGTCTGTATGTGTTGGCAATATTTATATTGGAGGAACAGGGAAAACTTCTCTTTCTATTAAAATAAATGAAATTTTAAGTAAGAAAAAAATTAGATCTTGTTTTATTAAAAAATCCTATATCAGCCAAATAGATGAACAAAAACTTCTGGTAAGCAAAGGTAAACTTTTTACTTCAAAAAAAAGAAGTGAGGCGATAATTGAAGCTAAAAAAGATAATTATCAAATAGCAATTTTTGATGATGGCTTGCAAGATTATTCTATTAAATATGATGTTAGTTTAGTTTGTTTTAACAATTTAAATTGGATTGGTAATGGTATGACAATTCCTTCTGGCCCTTTAAGAGAGAGTTTAAATAATCTTAGAAACTATAATCATGTATTTTTAAACGGTAATTCCGAAAATTTATCTAATATTACTTCAACGATTTTAAATATTAATCCTTCTATTAATATTCATGAGGGAAAATATATTCCTCTAAATTTAAAAGATTTCAATTTAAAAGATAATTATTTAGCTTTTTCAGGAATTGGGAATCACAAAACTTTTATATCTATGATTAGAGATTATGGAATGAATGTAGTAAAAGATATTGAGTTTTCAGACCATTATAATTTTAAAAACAAAGATATTGATAAAATTTTAGATTTATCAAAAAAACTTAATTGTAAAATTATTACAACAGAAAAAGATTATTTAAGATTAGAGAATGATAATATTAATGAAATTAGATTTATAAAAACTGAATTACATATAGTTGATGAAGACAAGTTAATAAATGCTATAGTTCAATCAAATGAGTAAAGTAAAATATTTTTTTCAATATATATTTATTATTATTTTATTTTTGATATTTAAAATAATTGGACTAAAAAAATCTTCAAGGCTTAGTGGAAAATTATTCAAAATAATTGGTCCATTCTTTAGATCTAGCAATCTAATTCATGAAAATATTAAAAAAGCATTACCTACTGTGTCCTTAAACAAGATAACAAAAATTAAAAATCAAATGTGGGATAATTATGGAAGAATTTTTGCTGAATACATGTTTATTAGAAAATTTAGAGAAGATGAGTATAATAAAAATATTATTATAGATGGACAAGAAATACTTAATAAAATTAGAGATAAAGGTACTCCAGTAGTTTTTATTTCAGGTCATTTCAGTAATTTTGAATTAATGGCAATGCAAATTGAAAAATCAGGAATAAATCTATCGGCTATTTACAGACCTTTAAATAATGTTTTTTTAAATAAATTAATGGAGAAGATAAGAAAAAATTTTATTTGTAAAAAACAAATTAAAAAAGGTATGAGCGGAGTAAGAGAGCTTATAAAACTTCATAAAAAAAATTATTCAACAGCATTAATGATAGATCAAAGAGTCACTGAAGGAATTAAATCAAGTTTTTTTAATCAAGATGCATTTACAACAACAATTCCCGCTCAGCTAGTAAAGAAATTTGGTATACCAGTTGTTCCAATTTACATAGAACGTTTTAATGAAATTAAATTTAAAATAACAGTTTATGAACCTATAAACTTTGCAGAAGACTCATCAGTTAAAATTATAACTGATAAATTAAATAAAATTCTTGAAAAAATGATTCTAAAAAAACCAGAACAATGGATCTGGTCCCATAATAGATGGAAATAAAACGCTATTTACTATCTGCCTCTTCTCTTCTTATAAAAGCCTCTTTGTAAGAATGGTATGGTTCCTGCAGTTCAACATTCCAATAATTCAAATTTTCAATACTAATTAATTTTCCAGATACTGCACACTCGACGTAATCACCAGGCTCTATAATTTCAAAATTGTTTGGTAAATATTTTATTTTTGCTAATTTTTTTGTCATTTTTGGTTTATACAGTAATATATGAAAGTTGGAATAATAGGAAGTGGTGGAAGAGAACACTCAATATGCGAAATACTTAAAAGATCTAATAAAATCAGTGATATTTATTGCTTTCCAGGAAATGCAGGAACTTCAGAAATAGCAAAAAATATAAACATAAATATTGAAAAATTTGAGAATTTTAAAAATTTTATTTTATATAATAAAATTGATTTAATAATAGTCGGTCCAGAAAAACCCTTGGTTGAGGGTATAGTAAACTATTTAGAAAGATTTAATATTAAGGTATTTGGGCCAAGTAAAGAAGCTTCGCAGCTGGAAGGTTCTAAAATATTTACAAAAAAACTGTGTGAGGATTATAATATTCCTACTGCTAAGTTTGGAGTCTTTGTTGGCAAAAATGATGCAAAAAAATTTTTAGTAAGTTCAAATTTTCCTACTGTAATAAAGGCTGATAACTTAGCATCTGGAAAAGGTGTCTATATTTGTAACAATTATTCAGAATCAGAAATAGCTGTAAATGAAATTTTTGATGGAAAATTTGGAAAAGCAGAAAATGTATTAATTGAAGAATTTTTAGAAGGCGAGGAAATGAGTTATTTTATTATTAGTGATGGAAAAACTATT
>Ga0257115_1002618_pt1 | contig 10513 bp, 9 predicted proteins | sample SI112_100mmetaG_FD_194465 | JGI IMG/M metagenome (GOLD analysis project Ga0257115, IMG submission 194465) | Marine microbial communities from Saanich Inlet, British Columbia, Canada - SI112_100m | ecosystem: Environmental > Aquatic > Marine > Inlet | place: Canada: British Columbia | collected...
CCTTCGTTAACGAAGATGTTGTTGGCCGCCGGGGTTCGCGGCAATCCGGGCATCGTCATAATCTCGCCGCAAATAGCCACTATAAATTCGGCCCCGGCAGACAAGCGCAACTCTCTAATGGGGACCACGTGACCGCTTGGAGCGCCGAGCAGGTTGGGATCTGTGGAGAAACTGTATTGTGTTTTGGCCATACAGATCGGGAAATGACTGTATTTCTCCTCAAACTCGTCAAATTGACCTCGAACCTTTTTGTCTGCGATGATGTCATCAGCACCGTAAATGTTGCGGGCCACGGTGCGAGCCTTTTCCCATAAGGACAAGTGATCCGGGTAAAGTGGACGAAACTGTGAACTCCCCGAGTCGGCAAGGTCGGCAACATGCTGGGCCAATCCCTCGGTACCAGCGCCGCCATCGGCCCAGTGATTGCATTCAAACACCTCGACACCAAATTCCCTGCAGTAGTCTCGTATCGCATCAATCTCAGCGGATGTGTCCGCCGTGAACTTATTGATTGCGACCACCGTGGGGACTCCAAATTGCCCAATATTACGAAGATGGCGTCCCAGGTTCTCAAGACCGTCTACCAATGCGCCGACGTTCTCGGCACTAAGGTCAGCCTTGGCGACCCCACCATGCATCTTAAGCGCTCGAGCGGTTGCCACCAGCACAACAGCATCCGGTTTCAGACCCGCTTTGCGGCACTTGATATCAAAGAACTTCTCTGCGCCAAGGTCCGCACCGAATCCAGCCTCGGTCACCACATACTTCGCCAACTTGAGTGCAGTCTTGGTCGCTCGAACTGAGTTACAGCCATGAGCAATATTGGCAAACGGCCCTCCATGAATGATGGCGGGGTTGTTTTCCAGTGTCTGAACCAGGTTTGGCATAAATGCATCGCGCAGCAGAGCGGTCATGGGTCCTTGCGCTTTGAGGTCGCGGGCATGAACCGGCTCGCGGTCGCGGGTGTAGCCAACAATGATATTAGCCAACCGCCTCTGCAGGTCAGTCAAATCTTCAGCCAAGCAAAATATTGCCATAATCTCTGAGGCAACGGTAATGTCAAAGCCGCCTTCCCGGGGAAAGCCATTGGCAACGCCACCCAACGCCACCGTTATCTGGCGAAGTGCCCGGTCATTCATGTCGACAACCCTTCTCCAGGTTATCCGTCGCTGATCAATGCCGAGTTCGTTACTCCAGTAAATATGATTTTCGATCAACGCCGACAACAAGTTGTGAGCCGCACCGATCGCATGAAAATCTCCGGTAAAGTGCAGATTGATATCTTCCATGGGGACCACCTGGGCATAGCCACCACCCGCGGCGCCGCCTTTCATACCGAAACAAGGTCCTAGTGATGGTTCCCGCAAACAGATCAAGGCATCTTTCCCAATCCGGTTCAGGCCATCACCCAGGCCCACAGTCGTTGTGGTTTTACCCTCGCCTGCCGGAGTCGGCGATATTGCCGTTACCAGTATCAGTTTGCCGTCAGGGCGATCACTCAAAGATCCAATAAACTCATTACTGATCTTGGCCTTGGTGGGGCCATAGTTGAGTAATGAGTCAACCGGAATGCCAAGCTTGTCACCGATTTCACCGATCGGACGGATTTTCGCCTCACGGGCAATATCAATATCGCTGGGAACACTAGCCATGGGATTTCCTTTTAAATGTTTAGTTAAAGATGGTTACTTAAGTGCTCGGTATACGAGCTTTGCAATCGTCGGGCAGCGATTAGTGTATTACGCATCAGAACAGCCACCGTAACTGGCCCAACCCCGCCCGGTACGGGCGTAATCCAGCCCGCCACCCGGCGACAAGCGTCGTAATCGCAGTCTCCAACAACCTGGATGTTGCCTTTGGAATCTTTAATCTGGTTGATGCCGATATCCACCACCACAGCGCCGGGCTTGAGCATTTCGCCTTTCACCATCCCAGGTTTTCCGACCGCAACAAATACCGCATCGGCCCGGCGTGTGTGGACGGCCACCTCGCGGGTGAGGTGATGGCAGACGGTTACAGTTGCCCCTTCGGCCATCAACAAAAAGGCGATAGGCTTGCCTACAATCTCAGAGTGCCCAATAACGGTTACTTCCAAACCCTCCAGCGATATCCCAGTCTGTCTAAGTAACTCCACGGCCGCCATCGCAGTGCATGGGCCGAGCTCGAGATTTCGGTACACAATGTTACCAATGGAGGCGGGATGCATGCCCTCGACATCCTTTAATGGATGAATGGCTGATTGAAGCTCTTGGATTGGTAGCCCATCGGGAATCGGGCGTTGCAGGATGATCCCGGTCACTCGCGGGTCAGCGTTTAAATTCAAAATGACCGCATGCACTTCGCCTGCTGAGGTATCTGCTGGAAAGCGTTTCTGCTCAAACTCGATCCCAACCTTTTGAGCACTTCGTTGCTGGTTGCGGATGTAAAGATTAACCGCTGAGTCATCACCGATACGGATAGAGATCAGGCGTGGCTGCCAGTTTGCAGCGACCAAATCCTGAACTCCTACAGTAACCTCTGCGAGCATAGTCGCCGCCACCGCTTTTCCATCGATATCACGATAATCAATTGTCATCGCCTGAGGTCACTGTCTCCCCTAGAGCCTAAAGGTTAAAAAATTCGCGCTGCACAAGCACCGCCCGCGGAACTTAACAAGGCGCTATCCGAGCCCCTAATGGTGTAAGTGCAAACATCAACGTAGTCAAGGGAGGGCAAATGATATTTGCGCGACCCGACTATGCTCCCCTGTACGCGCCAACGATCCAACAGTTTAGACGCACCGGCGCGGCTGTCAAAAAGGCGGCTCTTATTGCATCATAGCCACTTGCCCGTGATCAGGACCTTACCAGGGCCCGTGGTGCCGAATTAGCGCTGGCGCACAAACATGTTGGGCAACTAAAACTTAGCGTAAGCCTTTCTGAGATCGACCATTGGATGGCGCGAGGACATCTGAAACTTGATCAGAAGTTCCCGGGCAATCATATCCCGCTCCTGCTGATTGTCTGGCAGTTCCATTTCTTCAGGCACAGTCACCCAACCGTTTATATTGCGATCAAACACCGCCGCGCGACTTTCTTCGTAACCCATATGCACGTCTTCCAACCAGTTGAGATCTTTCCAATTCATTTTTTCGATATAGGACTTCAAAAACGGCGTCAACTGGTCGTAATCCGGAACCAGATTCACATCGTAGCGATACCCGATGTGCTGTCCTATAGTCTGCTCACGCTCGGAATCAAGTCCATCACCCTTGATGAAATGATCAATATCTTTTTCGTATGCCATTACGCTCTCCTTAAAACCGGGTCATATCGGGACGACCGACCGTGTGCTGCGAGCCCGCCAGCGGGACCTGAGCCAGGGCCGAAGCCTCCATCGTCAAAGCGGCAAGGTCTTCAGGCTCTAATGAATGCACATTGGTCTTACCGCAAGCCCGCGCCAGCATCTGACACTCAATAGTCAGTGTGTGCAGGAAGTTATACACCCGCTCGGCAGCATCATCAGGATTCAGTCGTTTGCGCAACTCAGGATCCTGCGTGGCAACGCCGACGGGGCAACGGCCGGTATGGCAGTGATAACAATAACCCGCTTCTACGCCCATTTCTTTTTCATAATCGGCTTCTGGGATATCTTTGTTGCAGTTCAATGCCATCATGGCCGAGTGTCCGATCGCGATTGCATCTGCACCAAGGGCTAAGGCCTTTGCCACATCGCCGCCATTGCGGATACCGCCGGCGTAGACCAGCGAGATTTCGCCGGATTTACCGACATCGTCAAGCGCCTGTCGGGCCTGGCGGATCGCGGCTATACCAGGCACGCCGGTCTCTTCGGTTGCCAGATGCGGTCCCGCACCAGTTCCCCCTTCCATACCATCCATATAGATAGAATCTGGATCAGTCTTGGCCGCCATACGCACATCGTCATAAACCCGCGCTGCGCCTAATTTCAGCTGGATAGGAATTTCCCAGTTGGTGGCTTCTCGAATTTCCTGAATCTTCAACGACAGGTCGTCCGGGCCCAGCCAGTCTGGGTGGCGAGCCGGTGATCGTTGGTCTATTCCGGCGGGGAGCGAGCGCATCTCTGCCACTTGATCAGTGACTTTTTGCCCCATCAGATGGCCGCCCAGACCGACTTTACAACCCTGGCCAATAAAAAATTCACATCCATCAGCCAAACGAAGGTGGTGCGGGTTAAACCCGTAGCGGGACTGGATGCACTGGTAGAACCATTTCTCGGAATAGCGCCGTTCATCAGGGATCATACCGCCCTCCCCCGAACAAGTCGCGGTACCGGCCATGGTGGCGCCGCGGGCCAGTGCGGTTTTTGCCTCGTAGGACAAAGCGCCAAAACTCATGCCGGTAATGTAGATGGGAATATCCAACTCCAATGGCCGCTTGGCACGAGGTCCAATAACGGTTTTAGTCAGGCATTTTTCCCGGTAGCCCTCGATGACAAAACGGGTCAGAGTGCCAGGCAAAAAGGTCAAGTCATCCCAACTGGGAATCTTCTTGAAAAGCGAAAATCCCCTCATCCGGTAACGACCAAGCTCCGCTTTGATGTGGATATCATCCATCACCTCGGGCGGAAACATGAAACTGTGACCGATGAGATCCCTATTTCTTTTAGATGTCATAATCTTTCCTCGTGCTGCAATTTACAGAACCAATTTCTTCTCGGTCGGCTCAAGGTTGTCGTAGTTCCATAATTGTTTTCCTGAAACAATCTTGGTCATATTTTCCACTCCGTTCGCCACCTCCAGCCCATACTGGCCCAGTTTGCGCGAAAGCCAGTGGCAATCGAGGTCGCTCATCTCGCCCTCGACCGCATCAACGCCAAGATCAGCAATCTTTCCACCAACATAGATTGTGCCGTCATACATGGAATCGCCAAGATTCTTGCCCGCGTCGCCCAGCACGACCATACGACCACGTTGCATCATAAAGCCGGAAAACGCCCCGGTCCGGCCACCTACAATAATTGTCCCGCCTTTTTGGTCAATGCCTGTCCGACTGCCCACATCTCCCTTACAGACCAGATCACCACCGCGGATGGCGGCGCCAAATGTTGACCCCGCGTTCTTTTCAATAACGACCTGGCCCGCCATCATGTTCTCAGCACAAGACCAGCCTACACGGCCACTGATCGTCACATTGGGGCCGTCAAGCAGTCCACAACCAAAATATCCCAGGCTGCCCTCAAAATGAAGATTCAACCGGCTGAGGATACCGACTCCCAGAGAATGCTTTGCCCCCGGGTTGAGCACCGTGATCGTTCCGTAGCCCTCAGACATCAGTCGACGGATTTCCTGGTTTACCTGCCGCTGATCGAGCGGTTCGGCATCAATTTCAGCGGCCCGTGAGAAGTCGACTTCAGAAGCCCAGGGGTAGACCAGGTTATCGGACTCTTCGGCCGAAAAGACCGTCTGTTGAGTGCGCCCAGTTAACTCCTCCGTGTGCATCCCCAATTCATGGGATTCGTGTGTGCGGTCTAGCTCTGCCATACCATCACCTCTCCTTCATAAGGGTCATAAGTATCAATTTCGTGCGGAAAGACGCTACGGATTGCGACTTCCTCCGAGGCTAAGGCAACGAAGTCGTCGCTTTCGTAAAGCACCATTGGCTTGGCGGCCATCACATCTTTTGCCATGCCCAGTGTGTCTGCGGTCGCCACTACGTAAGTAAATACACCGTCGAGCTCGTCAACGGAGCGATGCATGGCAGCTTCAAGATCGTCACCACAATTCATGCGATCAGCGATGTAAACAGCGATCAACTCGGAGTCGCAATTGGACATGAAACGGTGGCCACCGCGCTCGAGTTTGCGCCGGAAGGCCCAGTAATTCGTTAGCTGCCCATTGTGGACCACTGCGATGTCATTGAACGGATATGCCCAATAGGGGTGGGCCGATCGAATGTCGACATCAGACTCGGTTGCCATACGAGTGTGGCCTATCGCGTGGGTGCCCTGGAAGGTGCCCAAGTCATACTGACCCGACACGGTAGTTGCATCACCGAGGTCTTTGACCAGCTCCAACGCATTACCGATGGATAGAATTTCCGCGCCCTCCACATCTTCAACATAATCCGCCAGCTTTTTCATGTCGCCGTCGTAAGAGATCAAGTAGCGGTAGGCATACTCGGTAGCATCATCATCTTGCACCTTACGCGCCCCCAACTCGCCCAGTCGACGGTCTACCTCAGCTCTACGCTCCTTGACCTGATCATGGATTTTGAAGCCTTTACGCATATCTTCCTGTTCAGCGACCTTAAACCGCAAAATATATTCGCCTTCGCGGGGATTGCCATACAGTGCAAATCCCGTTGAGTCTGGACCACGATGCTTAAGGGACTGCAGCATGGCCGTAAGCTCACTGCCGATATCACTGCTCTTTCCCCTGTGTATTAAACCGGCTATCCCGCACATAGGGTCGTACCCTCCATTACTTGAATTAGTGAAACAAACTTTGGCAGGCCGCGGGCCGCACTTAGCGTCCCGCCTCGGCCCGGCGTGCCGGTCAGGGCAGGCAGTCCAGATAGGTCTCCATATCCCACTCGGTTGTGGTATGCATAAAACGCTCCCACTCGTCGCGCTTGTAATGCTCGAATACCTTGTACATTTCACCAGGCATCGATGATTTAATGACTTCGTCATTCGCCAATTGTTCAAGCGCGTCGCCGAGCGACATCGGCAATTTCTTGACTTCTTTACCTGCGTCAATCGCCTCATAGATATTGCGTTCTTCGGCTTCACCGGGATCCAGATCGTTGTCGATACCGTCGTCGAAAGCTTTCAGCAACCCGGAACCCATCAGGTAAGGATTCACCATCGAATCAACCGAGCGGTACTCGAATCGGCCTGGTGCAGATACACGCAATGCACAGGTGCGGTTCTGATAACCCCAGTCAGCAAAGATTGGCGCCCAGAAGCCTGTATCCCAAAGACGGCGGTAGGAATTAACCGTGGAAGAACCGATCGAAGTCAGCGCACCGAGGTGTTTGATAACGCCGCCGATAGACTGCAAACCAATCGGGCCGGGGGCGCGCTCGTCAATCGATGGGTCGGGCATGAAGGTATTCTCGCCGCCGACCCGGTAGCTAAAAGCCCCTTCCATGCCGGGTAAGGAATCAAGCCCGAGCGTATTGACCACATCTTCACCGCCGCGCCATAGCGACATATTATGGTGACAGCCTGAGGCCGATACACCCATGAATGGTTTCGACATGAAACAGGCGATCAAGTTATCCTCGCGAGCAACCTGCGCACAGATCTGGCGGTAAGTGGTCAGCCGATCCGCATTACGCAGCACATCATCGAACTGGGTATTCAACTCGAGCTGCCCGGGCGCATCTTCGTGATCGCCCTGGATAATATCGAGGCCCATTTGTTGCGAATACTCTATAACCTTCATGAAAGTGGGGCGAAGCTCTTCGAACTGATCAATATGATAGCAATTGGGTTTTGTCACACCACCGTTCGGCTTACCATCATCACCGCGCTTCAGCCACATCATCTCAGGCTCAGTGCCACAGCGCATATCCAGTCCATGCTTATCCTGGAATGCGTTGTGAATGCGGCGCAAATTACCACGGCAATCCGAAGTTAATGCACCACCCGGATTCTCGCGCTCCTCGCGATTGCGAAACAGGGTACAAAATACACGGCCGACCCGCTTGTCCCAAGGCAATTGACAAAAAGTTTCGGGGTCCGCAATACCGACAAGCTCAGAGGCTTCAGGGCCATAACCAATATAGCTGCCATGGCGGTCAACAAATAGATTCGCGGTTGACCCATAAACCAACTGGAAACCTTTTTCGGCGAGGCGCTCCCAATGCGCGGACGGAATTCCTTTGCCGACGATGCGTCCAGTGACCGAAATAAACTGGTAATAGATATAGTCGACACCGGTTTCCTTAATTTTTTCGCTGACCTGTTTGACGAGATCGTCGCGTCCTGGCTGCGCTACATGGGCTTCTAAGTCGGTCATTTGTGCTCTCCTCTTGTTTCAGCTTTTCAGGGTTTCTATTTAAGGGTGCAGGCTCGCCTGCATTGATGCTTGATCGTTAGCGGGTCAGCTCCACGGGAAAGGGCTGTTTGATACCGGGTGCAATTTTCCTTCCTCATACCGCGAGAATCGAAACGGTGTCATCAACACACTGGGATCCCCAGTGATTTCTTGGGCCACCAGCTTGCCAACGCCCAGCATTTTGTAACCATGGTTGGAATCGGCGATGACGTAGCAGTTCTCACTGTACACATCAAAAACTGGGAAACTGTCTGGGGTAAAGGCGCCGATTCCACCCGAGGGTTCATCCTTGTACTTCGGCGTTTGACCCTCGAAGCGTTTTTGACAATGGGCCAGCGCTGAGCACCACATATGGGCGAACTCGGGTCCGACCACAAAATCCGGAGACTCCGGCCCATAGGGGTCAACCGCGACCTTATCCGGATCAGTCGGCACCTTAAATGGCGCGGCACCGCCCTGGATGCCGTTGAAGTGAAAATCTGGCTTGTAGTAGACACCCCACATCTCGTCGGTAATCAATGAGCCGTCTACATCAGAGATCAGTGGTGCATCAGAGTCTACGTGGATAACCGGCGGCATCTGGCCATCGTTGGTCCGCTGCATCTTCGGGTCCACCCCCAAGGTGCCCTCTTGCAGCGACCAGTAAACCCACATTGGAATGTGATCATGCATTGCACCGTCGGCGTCTTTGATGCTGACCTCTCGTGGCAAATCAAGCATTTCCCAAAAACTCTTTACCCAAGGCCCAGCGGCAATAACCACATAGTCAGTTTCAATACGACCACGGTCTGTGATAACGGCGCTGATTACCCCACTGCCGCTCGTGCGTTCAAATCCTGTCACGGCGACCCCGGTCAGAATTCTTACGCCTTCGCTCTCGGCCTTGCCGGCCAAGCCATACATGGCCTTGGTGTTATTGGAATAGCCCCCGGGTTTCTCATGCAGCACCGAGGTAATCCCCTGGGCCTGCCAATCATCAAACAACCCTTTCATGTACTCGGCCGACTCTTTGGCGCCATCTACAAAAACCGACTCGTAACCAATTGCTTCTTGTTGCTCTGCAATACTGGCGACGTCTTCGCGCATCACTTCCGGACTAACCTGCATATAACCCACGGGGTGGTAACTGTATGCCTCGGTGTCGCTTTCCCAGACGCTGACGCTATGGGCCATCAGCTCGCGCATGGCGGGTTGGAAGTAGTTGTTCCGCACCACGCCACAGGCAATCCCGGAAGCTCCGGCTGCAATCGATGTCTTGTCTAGGACAAGAATGTCCGCACCACTGCCTTTGCCTTTACGCCGCAACTCCAGCGCAAGGTGATACGCCGTGCTCAAGCCATGAATGCCGGCACCGACAATTACGTACTTTGTGCTCTGTGGAAATGCCATTAACAGATTTCTCCTTACCTTATCGACCTTTTGTGCAGGCACATGTTGTTAGCGCCTGTTACAGCCGACTTGGGCGGATTAAAACGATCTTCTATCCCCTTACCTTTATCCTTTTAAACCAATACTGAACCGTTTTAAAACCAACATATTAGTGCCCGAACATTAATTCGATTGCTGTCACGAAGTCAAGTTGCTCTAGTGAACTGTTGTTTGCGTTTCTAACCAATGACTGTCATAGTTCTCACCGAATGAGTACCTTTAGAAAATAATTGGTTCTATTTCGCTGTCCAATCACAGAGGGCAAAACCCAATGAGCGAACAGACACAACTGGGCAAGGAGGTGCACGACGACCTGCCGCCATTACCGGAAGCCGTTTCGGTTGGCGGCTCGGCCGGTATTGCCGCTAAATTGCGTCGTGCGATAGCCGCTGGGGAATATGGGTTCAACGAACGCCTCCCGGCCGAGCGCGAACTCGCTGAACTGTTCCACACTTCCAGAGGAACGGTGCGCGAGGCTTTGCGGCGCCTTCAGGACCTGGGAATGGTTGATCGCCAGATCGGCAGTGGCACATTTGTCACCTACCGGGAGTTTTCTGAGCACACCGAAATTGCCGACGTCACCAGCCCTTTGGAGTTAATCGACGTACGCTTAGGGATTGAGCCGCAGATGGTTCGGCTTGCGGTAGCAAACGCGACAGCAATGGACCTCGAACATATGCGCAAAGCACTGGTCCGCGCTGAATCAGCCGCAGGCGATCCTGAGGCTTTCTCCCGTGCTGATGCCGAGTTTCACCTCGCACTCGCTGAATGCTCGCGAAACCGACTCATCATATGGCTTTACCAACTGGTCAACGAAACCCGCAGCCATGCCCAGTGGGCCGCAATGAAAGAGTCAATCCTGGTTCCCGAAAGGATCGCGCAGTACAACGCACATCACCGCCATCTTTACAACATGATTGCAAACCGTAATCTCGACGCCGCTATCGATACGATCTATGAGCACCTGGACAGAGCCCGCCATGACCTGGTCGGCGTCCATAACCGTGGCAGATCAAACTAGGCTCGAGACTAAGTTTCCTCGAACTGCGCTTGATCCCATTG
>Ga0257115_1002620_pt1 | contig 10512 bp, 7 predicted proteins | sample SI112_100mmetaG_FD_194465 | JGI IMG/M metagenome (GOLD analysis project Ga0257115, IMG submission 194465) | Marine microbial communities from Saanich Inlet, British Columbia, Canada - SI112_100m | ecosystem: Environmental > Aquatic > Marine > Inlet | place: Canada: British Columbia | collected...
CGGCAACAAGTCGTGGCACAGGTCAGGTAGAAACAGTAAGATTAGTAATCGCATTTTAAATAGGATAGACACATGGCAATTTCATTTAACGTAGAACCATATTATGACGACTTTGATACCGCGGGAGCGGATGGTCTAAGTCCTAAAGAAAAATATCAAAGGATATTATTCAGACCCGGTAAGGCAGTACAAGCAAGAGAGTTAACCCAGCTACAGACAACATTACAAAATCAAATATCATCTACAGGTGATAACGTATTTAAAGATGGTTCGGTTGTTGTCCCTGGTGCAGTTCACCTCCATAATAAAATTGACTATGTTAAATTAGATTCTGCTAATGCGTATTGTGATACTGTTACTGAATTAGTTGGTACTGAATTTACTGATGGTACTAATAAAGCAAAAGTTATTCATGCAGCTTTAGCTTCTGGTTCAGATCCTATTACAATTTGGGTACAATATATAAGTGGTACAGTATTTGCAGATAATGCAACTATAACAGATGGAGCTAATAAATCAGCTGAAGTAAAAGCATCTGCTGCTACAGGTTTTGGTTCAGTTGTATCTATTGAAGATGGTATTTATTATATCAAAAAACATTTTGTTGTAGCTAAAGCAAAAACAATTGTACTATCTAAGTATACACATAATGTATCATTTGATATCGGCTTACTTGTCACTGAATCCCTTGTCAGTTCAGGTTCTGATGCATCATTAAATGATAATGCTACAGGCACACCTAATGAGTCTGCCCCTGGTGCACATCGTTATTCTATTACAGCAGTACTATCTACTCAAGCAGTTAATGCAGCAACAGGTAACTTTGTCCTTATAGCTCGATTAGAAAATGGTGTTATAACAAAGAATGCACGAACTTCAGACTATAATCACCTTGCAGATACATTAGCTCGTAGAACATTTGATGAATCAGGTAACTACTATGTTAATCCTTTTCCAGCACTTGTTAAAACACATCAGGCAGATACTCCAGTTGCTACAAAACTATCTCTTGCAGTTGGGCCTTCGAAAGCTTATGTAAGAGGTTATGAAATAACGAAATTAGGAACTACTAACGTACACTTTAACAAAGCAAGAACATCAGAATTAGTTACAGATAAAGTTACAGAGATAACACATAATAACTATATTGAAGTTGATAATATGGTTGGCACACCTGATATTACTACATTCGGTACAATATCTATTGAGAACTCAGGTGGTACAGAGATTGGTACATGTCGAGCTCGTTCAATCGAACGTGTTTCTGGTGATGGTGCAAGTACTGCATCAAGATATAGAATACACATATTCGAATTTACTGGTACAATGACTGGTGCAACTCAACTAGATGACAAAGAAGGCACAGCGGTTGGTACAGCATTTGCCGCACAAATTGCACAAACATCTAGTGTTAATACATATAACCTTGGTCCAGACTCTTTAGTATATGACTTGCCTTATGAAAGAGTAAAGACATGTAATAGTCAAACAGATGGTTCGACTGATATGAATTATCGTTATGAAACTAATCGTATAGTTGGTTCAGCAACTGTATCAGGTTCAAATACTGCTACATTTACTGCCGTTGCTGCTAACGAACAATTTGGTTCGAAGTCAGCTAACACAAACTGGATTCTAATTAATGATACTGATTCAACTGTTGGTGGTGAAGAAGTTGTTACAGCTGATATTACAATTAATAATGCTGCATCACCTCCAAGTGTTATTATAGCTAACTTACCTACATCTGCTCAAGGTGATACGGTAAGATTGATTGCTCCAGTTATACGTACATTAGATCAAAAGACTAAAACATTATCTTCAAATACAGCTTCAGCATTTAATGCCGGTGTAACTTGGACTGGTACAGGCCAAGCTCTTGGCCATGCTGATATATATGAATTAGTATCTGTTGTTGAGACTTCAGGTTCTGCTAATGTTACTGAACACTTTGATTTAGATAATGGTCAAAAAGGTACTCACTATGATATAGGAAGAGTTAGTTTAAAGACCACATCTAATTACACGGCGGCTGTAGCACTTACTGTTACATACAAATATTTCTCGCATTCAGCTGGAGATTTCTTTACTGTTGATTCATATACAGGTCAAGTTGATTACTCACTTATTCCTAAATATGGTAGTCAAGAATTAAGAAGTGCTGTTGACTTTAGACCAAGTATGTCTAACGCTGGTGGCAACTTTACAGGAACAGGTGCACAAACAGCATTTGCTCCTACAAGATATTCACAATTCGAAACTGATATTCAATTCTATTTAGCAAGAATGGATAAAGTTTATTTAAATTCTAAAGGTGTATTCGGTGTTGCCGAAGGTGTTCCAGCAAGAGATCCTGCTACACCAGAGATACCAAGCGATGCAATGCATTTATTCACATTAAGTATTCCTCCATATACATTAACCACTGCAGAAGTTGGTATTGATTTTATTGACCAACGTCGTTATACTATGCGTGATATTGGCAGACTTGATACAAGATTAAATCAAGTTGAATATTATACTGCTTTAAATTTCTTAGAAACTGAAGCACAAAATACACAAATTTTAGATACAGCATCTCCTTATAATCCAAGATGGAAAGCTGGTTATTTAGTAGATGCATTTGCAAATACACGTATGTCAAGAGCAGATTCTCCAGAATATAAAGCAGCTGTAGATATACCTGGTCGTTTATTACGCCCTGGATTTTCTCAAGGTAATGCTGCATTAGAACATCATGCAACATCGACCACAGTAAAAACAGGTGATTTAGTAACATTACCGTTTACTCATAGTGCTATAATATCACAAACACAGTATTCAGGAAGTGTTAATGTTAACCCATATAATGTATTCAACTGGACAGGTTCAATGGCATTATCTCCTTCAACTGATGAATGGATGGATATTGATAGGAGACCAGAAGTTGTTCTTAATAATGATGGTGAATTTGATGCTATGGTAGCAGCGTTGCAACCTCAATTAGGAACTGTATGGGGTTCATGGACAACAAATTGGTCAGGCGGCGGTGGTCATTGGGAACAAAGTTATACTCCAGGTAGAATGGTTGAAGCATCAGGTGCTGTTGGACCTAGAAGCAGTTATAGAACAAGAGGTTCTTGGTCTAGAAACTGGGTAAGCGGTAACCGTTCAATAAGTGGTAAATCAAGATCAGGTGTTCAAACAAGTATTGCAGTTGAAACATCTAGAGTTAGTCAAGGTGATAGAGTAGTTGAAGTTAACTTTGTTCCATATATGAGATCAAGGCTTGTACACTTCAGCGCAACTCGTATGAAGCCAAGCACTACTGTTTATGCATTCTTTGATGGTCAATCTATGGCGCAATTTGTTAACGAAGCCCAACCAGGGTTTACTCCTCTAGTAGGTGTTAATACAGTGACTGCTCACCCGAGTGGTGCTGGTGCATTAACAACTGATGTGAATGGTGCTATAACAGGTTCATTCTTAGTACCTAATAATAGTACAACTAATTTTACAGCTGGTACAAAAGAATTTAAATTAACTTCATCATCTACTAATAGTGATGCTTTAACTCGTACATCAGCTACAGCAGATTATACAGCTGCCGGCTTAATTGAAACAAGAGAGAACGTTATTATTTCAACTAGGATTCCACGTATACAGAGAACAAATGTTTCTTCTGGTAATGTGGCATACTCAGATCCATTAGCACAATCTTTCTTATTCGATAAAGCTATGTTTATTACAAAACTAGATCTTTACTTTGCAAGTAAAGATGCTGCTATACCTGTACAAGTACAGATACGTGAAATGGTAAATGGATTCCCAACTCAAACAGTTGTTCCATTCTCTGACGTAACACTTAATCCTGGTTCAGTTAATGTAGATGGTACAGCAACTACATTTAACTTCGAATCACCTGTATTCTTACAAGATGGTATTGAATATGCATTTGTTATTCTTGCTAATTCAAATAACTACACGGTACGTTATGCTGAAGTTGGTGGTGAAGATCAAAGTGGTAATAGAATTTCACAACAACCATACAATGGTGTATTATTTAAATCAGCTAATGCTTCAACATGGACTGCAGAGCAAACTAAAGACTTAACATTTGTTATGCACAGAGCTGTGTTTGATACTACTACACGTAATGCGGTATTAAGAAATAGTGCATTACCTTCAAGACAACTAGTAAGTAATCCATTAACTACTGTGGCATCAGGTGCTACTGCATCTAATATCTTTACTGTGGCTCATAGAGATCATGGTATGTCAGCTGGTGATTCAGTTACTTTAGCTGGATTTGTTGCAGCGAATGGTTATACTGCAGCCGAATTAAATATAGCACATACAATTACTACAATAGCAAGAGATAGTTATACTATTACAGTAGCTGGATCTGGTCATGCTGCAGCAATTACAGCTGGAAATGGTGGTGGTACTGCATGTCAAGCGACACAAGGTTTAGGTTGGAATACAATTAAACCAACTATTCAAAATATTATATTACCTGACACTGGAATGTCATTTACAATTAAAGATACAGCTGAAGGTAATGGTACAAGCATAGGATCAACTGGAGCTGCGATAAAGAATAATGAAGATTATACACCATTAAGTGCTAAAGTTATTAAGTCTGGTGCAACTCATACAGTACAACTTGATAGTACATTTACTTCAACTACTGATTACCTATCACCGGTTATTGATATGGAAAGATGTTCATTAATTACTATTTCAAATAGAATTGATAATGTAACAACTGGTGAAACTGCATCTACGGGTGGTGCTAACTTAGCGAAATACTTAACGAAGACAGTTGAATTGCAAAGTACATCAGATGGTATTAAACTTATTATGGATCTTCATCGACCGAATAATACATTTATTGATGTATACCATAAGACTGGTAATAATTTAGGAACTTTTGATGCAGAGTCATGGGTGTTAGCAACAAATGATTTAAGTGTTGTTGCATTCTCAGACGGTGGTGAATATAATGAGACAGTATATACTATTACTCCTGCAGCAACATTTACATTATTTTCAATTAAGATTGTAATGAGATCCACTAATACAAGTGATATACCTAAAGTTCAACAGCTTCGAGCTATAGCACTTCAAGTATAATGATAGCAGTTAAAGGACATACTAATTTAGCAAGAGACCCAAGGTCTGGAGCAATTATAAATATGAGCGCAGGTAAGGTACACTCAGCAAATAGAGCTAAACTTGCAGAAGAACGAAAAGTACAAGAAGACAGATTAAATAAAGTAGAAGAAGATGTATCAGAAATTAAAGATATGTTAAAACAATTAATAGAGAGATAATATGGCAAATACAGTTAACGTAACAACAGCAAATACCTTCGAACAATGGAGAGTCAAGACCAATGAGGTTGGTACTGCTCTCGGTGATCTAGATGAAGTAACTGTAAGTGATATTGGTGCCTCAACTATTGTTGCTGCTGTAAAAGCTCATCAAGGTATTGTTGCTGGTAGTATAACACTAGCTGGTGGTGTTGAACTGGCCGGTGATTTAGATTGGGCTGATGGTGCTAAAATTAAAATGGGTACTGGTAATGATTTAGAGATCTACCACGATGGTATAAATTCTTATATTAAAGATGTTGGTACAGGTAATCTTAAGATTACAGCACCTCAAGTAGATTTTTCTGCTGATGTAGATATTGATGGTACACTTGAAGCAGATGCAATTACAGTTAATGGTGTTGCTCTTGCTGAATCAATATCAGATACTGTTGGAGCAATGGTTGGTTCAAATACTGAATCAGGTATTGCAGTAACGTATGATGATTCAGATAATACATTAGATTTTGTTTTAGGTACTACTCAAACAACTGTAACATCTCTTAAAAATGCTGCCTTAGTTATTGGTAGAGATGCTGATAACGATATAGATTTTGCTACAGATAATAACATTATATTTAGAGCTGGTGCTGCAGACCAAGTAAAATTAGTGGATGGTGTATTACAACCAGTAACAGATAGTGATGTTGATCTAGGTACGACAGCTGTTAGATTTAAGGATGCATATGTAGATAGTATTACAGTAACAGGAGAAATTGATGGAGCTTCATTAGATATTAGTGGTAATGCTGATATTGACGGTACTTTAGAAGCAGATGCTATTACAATTAATGGTACTTCATTAGCGTCAACTATACACGCAACTGTTGGTGCTATGGTGAGTAGTAATACTGAATCAGGTTTATCAGTAACATATCAGGCAAGTGATAACACACTTGACTTTGATGTTATCGATCCAACAATTACTTTGACTGGTGCGGTTACTGGTTCTGCAACAATGACAAACTTAGGTTCAATAAGTATTGCAACAACAAGTGGTGTAGCTAATATTGTTACGGATGATATAGCAGATAATGCAGTTACACAAGCGAAGATGGCTGATGACTCAGTTGGATCTTCAGAGATGAAATCATTATCAACATTGCTAATAATTAATTCAGCCGGTGCAACTGTAAAGACATTACATGGAGCAGGTGCTTAAAACAACAATTTTATAAATATAGGTATAGAGGAAAATGGCAGTATATTCAGACTTAAGTATAGATCAAGGTTCAGACTTTTCGGCTGACATCGTTGTAGAAGATGCGACAGGAACAGTAGGAAACTTATCTGGATACACGGTTGCTGGGCAAATAAGAAAGACTTATACATCCACAACTGCTACTAATTTTACTGCGGTGGTATCAAGTGCTACAAATGGAGTAGTTACAATATCACTAGGGAATTCGGTCACGAATGGAATGAAGGCCGGTAGATATGTATATGATGTAGAGATAACCAAAACAAGTAATGGTGAGAAAACCAGAGTTGTTGAAGGTCAAGTAACAATTAACCCAGGAGTAACACAAATATAATGGCATTACAAGGAAAAATCACAGCAAATAGAGGATACCAGAGTGGTGGATCATCACAAAAGGTAATTGTAGCCAGAAATATGTCACTTACTGCAGGGCAATCATTATCAGCTTTAACGGATGTAGATACAACTGCTAGAGACGATGGATCAATGATTATATGGGATGCATCATCTTCTACTTTTAAAGTAAAGGGTGAAGTACAGAATGCAAATTTAAAAATAATAGGCGGGAGTTTTTAACAAATGAATTTTAACGCGCGCATAATACAAATTAACTAGGAGATAGTATGTCAGGTACAGTAATTATTACTAAATATAGTACGACGAATGGATCGCCGGCGTCTGATGCGTTAGCGGTAGGTGAACAAGCCTATTCATTTAATTCGGATAAGCTTTTTATAGGTGAAACTTCAGGTGGTGCTGTTGTAGCAAGAACGATTGGTGGTCAGTTCTTCACCGATATGATGGATCACACAGCTGGTACATTAACAGCTTCATCGGCTGTAATAGTAGATGCGAATTCAAAAATAAACAATTTTAATATTGGTAATATTACTGTTACAGGTGCTACTAATACAATATCATCAACCAATACTAATGGTAATATCGTAATAACACCAAACGGATCTGGTGAAGTTATTATTGATGGCTTAGTCCATCCACAAGCTGATGGTACTGCTGGACAGTTCTTAAAGACAGACGGTTCTGGTAACTTAGATTTTGCCACGGTTGTAAGTTCATTTACAATTGCTGCTGACTCAGGTTCTGCTGACACAGTAAACACTGGTGAGACTCTAACATTTACTGGTGGTGAAGGTATTGATACTTCGGTAGCTAACAATGCAATCACAATTTCTGGTGAAGATGCAAGTACAACTAACAAGGGTGTTGCTTCATTTGCTACTGCTGACTTTGCGGTATCATCTGGTGCAGTAACAATTAAAGCATTAGGTGTATCGAATGCACAACTTGCTGGCTCAATTGCTAACGCTAAACTAGTAAATGATGGTATTACAATTGGTTCGACTGATACTTCTCTTGGTGGTACAATTACAGCACTTCCTGGATTAACACAGGTTGTAGTTGATGATATTACAATTGATGGTAGTGTTGTTTCAACAACTGCTGGTAATACAAACATATCACTTACTCCTCACGGAACAGGTACAGTAACGGTACCTTCTGGTTATCAAGGTCGCTCTGGATTCACTTCAGATTCACTTACTAACAAAGCATATGTTGATAGTGTTGCAAATGGATTAGATGTTAAAGCTTCAGTTCGTGTTGCTACAACTGCTAACTTAGGTGCTACATATAGTAACAGTGCTCCAAGTACACTAACTAACTCAGGAGCTCAAGCTGCAATCGCAATCGATGGTGTAACTCTTGTTGCAAATGATAGAGTTCTTGTTAAAAACCAGACAGCTGGTGCTCAAAACGGTTTCTATAAGGTAACAACTGTTGGTTCTGGTTCAGCGAACTGGGTACTTACAAGAACACCAGATGCTGATGCTGCTTCTGAATTAACTGCAGGTGCATTTACATTTGCTGAAGAGGGTACAGCCAACGGTGACAATGGTTATGTTCTAAGTACAAATGGTGCTATTACTCTTGGTACAACTGCTATCACATTCGAACAATTCTCTGGTGCTGGTCAAATCACTGCTGGAAATGGTTTAACAAAGAATGGTAACACAATTGATGCGGTAGGTACAGCAAACCGTATTACTGTTGCGGCTGATACAATTGATATTTCAACATCATATGTTGGTCAAACATCAATCACAACCTTAGGTACAATCGCTGGATCTGCTCAGTGGACAGCAACTGATGTTGCGGTGGCTCATGGTGGTACAGGTTTAAGTTCATTTACCGGTGATGCTGTTATGATTTCAAATTCAGCTGGTACAGCAATGCAATTTATTGATGTAACGGGTTCTAATCCTGAAGATTATTTCATTGGATTTAATACATCGGGTGTTCCTATAGCAACTAACACTATTAGCGGTGGTACGTTCTAAAATTTCGACAAATACAACTAAACCCCCTTCATTGGGGGTTTTTTTACGTATAAATAAACATAAGATGGTGAGTATATACTCGCTATGAAAAATTATAGGATACCATAAATATGGCTGGAACAGTAGTAAAAATCAAGCAATCGGCGGTTGCGGGAAGACTCCCCACGCACAACACCGGAAATGCAACTGACATTGCTCAAGGCGAATTAGCCCTAAACACCGCTGACCAAAAACTATATTCAAAGGATGGATCAGGTTCTATCTTTCAAATTGGTGGTGGTGGTGCATCTGGTGCTGTCTCAATACTTACTACTGAATTCGTAGCCACATCTTCCCAAACCTCATTCGCTGTAACATACTCCGTATCAAACGATCATATAAACGTATACTTTAATGGTGTATGGTTACCTCCCACTGACTTCACAGCAACAAGCGGAACAGCTGTTGTATTAGATACTGGAGCTCCAGTCGGTACCGAAATAGTTATTCAAAAAATACAAGCGCTGAATCTTGCAAATGGTTCAAATATTGATGAACACGAATTCACAGCTACGGCTGGTCAAACTTCTTTCACCATATCAGGTGGTTATACCACTGCTAGTGACGTTGAAGTCTATGTTAACGGTGTTAAATTAAGAGCTGGAGACTTTACAAGTACTTCTGGAACTGTAGTTGTCTTAGGTTCTGGCGCTGTTGTAAATGATGAAGTAACAATAAGAATTATTAAGATAGCTGTTCTTACATCAACCGTATCCCAAACATCTGAAACTGGCGCTGCTATTATACCAGCGGGTACTACTGCCCAAAGAGATTCAAGTCCAGTTGCTGGTTATTTAAGATGGAATTCAACATTAAATAGGGCTGAGATATATAACGATAATACATCAGCATGGCAAGATGTAGGTCAACAGACATTAACTACTGAACAAGTACAAGATGCTATCGGACCTATGCTTAGTGGTAATACTGAAACAGGTATTGATGTAACTTATGATGATGCAAATAATCAGATTGACTTTGCTATTGATTCTACAATAGCAACATTAACTGGTACACAAACATTAAGTGCTAAGACATTAACCTCCCCTGTTATTAATACAGGTGTGAGTGGTTCAGCTATATTAGATAGTGATACAATGTCAGGTGTGAGTGCCACCACTCTTTCTTCATCAGAATCAATTAAAGCTTACGTTGATGCACAAATTTTAGCGGTACCAGATGCAGTTGCTATGTCAATTGCTTTAGGATAATTATAAATAGGATAAGATATGGCAAATACTTTTAAATTAAAAACAAAGACAGGAATTAACGGAGCGGCTCTGAGTACCGTCTATACAGTACCCACCAGCCCTTCTACTACCGCTGTCATTATTGGCTTGACAATTGCTAATATCAAAGGTGCATCGATTACTGGAGATATACAAATTGTAACTGCTGCCACGAGTGGAGAAAACGGTGATGATGTTTATCTTGTTAAAGATGTGCCATTGCCGGCAGGATCATCCATGGAAATAATGTCCGGTAATAAAATAATTTTAAATGCAGGAGATATAGTGAAGGCCTCTGGAAGTAATTCATCTGGTGCTGATGCTGATGTCAT
>Ga0257115_1002628_pt1 | contig 10489 bp, 21 predicted proteins | sample SI112_100mmetaG_FD_194465 | JGI IMG/M metagenome (GOLD analysis project Ga0257115, IMG submission 194465) | Marine microbial communities from Saanich Inlet, British Columbia, Canada - SI112_100m | ecosystem: Environmental > Aquatic > Marine > Inlet | place: Canada: British Columbia | collected...
TCCTAGAAAGCGTTATAATGACTAATATTGATAATGCGGAAGAATAATGAGTAATATTGAACAAGTAGTACTGAGAAATGTACTTACTAATGAAAATTTTATGCGTAAGGTTCTACCATTTATACAGCCTGCTTATTTTCAAGGGGTGTATAATTTACTGTTTAAGGAAGCTGGTAAGTATGTAGGCAAATATAATAAATTACCAACTAAAGATGCACTTAAAGTAGAAATTGATAATTCAGATAAGTTTAATAATGATCAATATCTGGCTGCTATGGAAATTATTCCTGTTCTATTTGACCAAGATCAATCAGATCAGGAATGGTTATTAGATACTACTGAAAAATGGTGCCAAGATAGAGCAATCCATAATGCGATTATGGAAGGTATTAGTATTATAGATGGAAAACATAAAACACTTACTAAGAATGCCCTCCCCGATCTCCTTACAAATGCACTGGCAGTTACTTTTGATCCATCAGTGGGCCACGATTATATCGAAGATGTAGAAGAGCGGTATGAGTTCTATCATATGGACGAGGAACGGATTTCATTTGATTTAGAATACTTTAACGCCATTACTAAAGGAGGTTTACCAAACAAAACTCTTAATATATGTCTTGCTGGCACAGGAGTAGGCAAGTCTCTTTTTATGTGCCACGTTGCTGGCAATGCCTTAAACCAAGGTAGAAATGTCCTATATATTACAATGGAAATGGCCGAAGAGCGAATAGCTGAACGTATAGATGCTAACCTTTTAAATATACCATTAGATCAATTACAAAACATATCCAAACCGTTACTATCAAGTAAAGTAGAAGACTTAGCTGCCACTCATAATGGTAAATTGATTATTAAAGAATATCCAACTGGAGCCGCCCATGCCGGGCATTTTAGAGCTCTACTCAATGAACTAAAACTGAAGAAGAACTTCATACCAGAAATGATCTTTATTGATTATCTTAATATTTGTTCTTCTAGTAGAATGAAAGGAATGGGGGGTGCGATCAACTCCTACACATACATTAAAACCATTGCCGAAGAATTACGAGGCCTCGCGGTAGAATTTGACGTCCCAGTCATCTCTGCAACACAAACGACTCGTTCAGGGTTTACTAGCTCAGACCCTGGGCTTGAAGACACATCTGAGTCTTTTGGATTGCCTGCTACTGCAGACCTTATGTTTGCAATGGTTACATCAGAAGAGCTTGAATCCCTTGGCCAAGTAATGATTAAGCAATTAAAGAACAGATATAATGATCCTAATAATAAAAAGAGATTTGTACTTGGTGTTGATCGATCACGCATGAGATTATTTGATGTTGATAATCCTGAAGAAGGAGTTATTGATGATACCCCAGCGTTTGATAAGTCACAAGTAAGCGAAAGATTCAAAGATTTTAAAATGGAGTAAATAATGGCCATCAAAGGCGTAACAAACAGCAAGAAGACCAGTATCGGTAGACGTAATGTTAAAATGGCATCTATGAATAAACATAAGAAACGTGGGTTTAAGAAATACAAAGGACAAGGTAAATAATGCATACGAGTCTCTTATCCTATAGCCAGCCCGCTGGGCGTATACACGCTGGAGAACCAGCGAACCATGGCCTCGACAACATCCAAGACCTCATCGCTTATTGCGCCCGTGTCTCCAATCCATCAAACCAAGCTAACACCAAAACGACAAAAAAGTTGTTGCGTTACCTTATCGAGCACAAGCACTGGAGCCCATTCGAAATGGCATCCGCATGCATTGAAGTTACAACAACTCGCGACATCGCAAGACAGCTGTTAAGACATAGATCATTTTCGTTTCAAGAGTTCTCTCAACGGTATGCTGATCCTAATGACATGCAAGAGACATTTGTTACACGTGAGTGTAGATTACAAGATCTAACTAATCGTCAGAATAGTGTTGAGAACGAAGATACTGCTCTCGCTGTTTGGTGGGAACAGCAGCAACAATTTCTTATAGGATTAACAAGCAAAGTATATGCGGAAGCTATTGAGCGTGGTATTGCAAAAGAGCAAGCCAGAGCTGTTCTCCCGGAAGGTAATACTGTTTCAAGGCTATATGTCAATGGTTCAATTCGTTCGTGGATCCATTACATAGAGCTTAGATCTTCGAATGGTACACAGAAAGAGCATATGGAGCTCGCGCTAGCCATTGCAGAAGCTATATCAAAAATATATCCAGATGTTGTCAATTTTATAAAGGAGTAAATCTATGCGCGCACCAAGTCGTCAAAGAAAAATTTCTACATTTCATGCAGATAAAAACAGAGGATATGCTGAAGTGTGGATGGACTTTAAAGAAGAGGTTGCCTTTATTAAGTATTTCGACGATAATAATGTTAAGTTTTTTGAAGAAGATTATCCTGACAAGGCGGTTAGTTATGTTGAGGATGCTGCAGAAAACTGGGCTTTAGGAATTAAAACATTAGAAGGTAATTTTCAAGGGGCACTAATATGAATCCAGTGACATACAAGTACGTCAGTACTAAAGAATACCATAATGCATTTCCATGTGCATATAGACAATGGAAAGCAGATAGCCATTGCAATACAATTCATGGTTATGCTTTTTCAATGAAGTTCTACTTTGGAACCGATACATTAGATGCTCGTAATTGGGTAGCTGATTATGGTGGACTAAAAGAACTCAAAAACCAAATGGAAGATCAATTTGATCATACATTACTAGTTGCAGAAGACGATCCAGAATTGGATCTCTATAAAACAATGCAAGAACGTGGTATTGCTAAGCTAACTATTCTACCACGGCTAGGATGTGAAAGCTTGGCAGATCAGATCTACAAATATGTGAATGGTGTTTACATTCCAGATATGTGGGGACCTGCTGAGGCTGACCGCCTGTGGTGCTTTAAAGTAGAAGTGCGTGAGACACTAGCTAACATGGCTTACCGTGAAGGACATCGCGAATGGGGAGAAGACTTATTTGAGTGATAAGTGCACAAAATCGCATATTGGGTTTATTAAGCAAGTCAACGGTGATTATAAAGCCGTTGACCTTTTATGTGGAACAGTGTATAATGGTAAGATATGGTATTGCAGCAAAGACTGCATGGACAAGAACATTGCAGATGAATAATGGGGTTATGAATGGCTGAACCAGTTGATGTATCAAAAAAGCATTTTTATATTAGTCTTGTTAAGAGTGCTATAAGAATTTTAGCAGGTATTGTATTATGTACTGGCAATTTTTTACTAGCTGGTATATTATTAATATTAGCAGAAGCTTTAGGTATTCTTGAGGAAATATAATGCAAAAAGAGATACATAATATTCCTGTAGTTGAACTGGAAGATGGGGAGCTTGGATTTGAGCTTCCAGATGACGTCTTAAATAAATTAGATTTAAAAGACGGAGATACAATACTATGGACTGAACAAAAAGACGGTTCATGGACACTTAAAAAACAATAGTGGCCTCCACCCACCCTAGGAAATCAATACATGTTTGGATTAAACGAAATCGTTGGCAAGAAGTATTTTGCCGAAGCTGGAGATAAATTGTTTGTCACCAGTGTTTTTTATACGATGCAAGGAGAAGGGCCATATCGCGGTATGCCTGCTATCTTTGTTCGCCTAGCTAAATGCAACTTAGGTTGCTCTTGGTGTGATGCATTCTTCGATGATGGTGATTGGATGAGTGTAGAAGAAGTATTAATACAATGTCAGCAAGAAATTGATAATTATTATAAGGATGAGGTGCCTGATACTATCTACGATAATATGGTATTCGTTCTTACTGGTGGTGAACCTTCTCTACAAAATATAAAACCATTGTTAGAAAAAGCATCTGTTTTATATGCATACACTCAGATTGAATCTAATGGTGTATTTGCACCTGATGTGCCAGATTCTACTACTGTAGTAGTTTCTCCTAAATGTAATGAAAAAGTAGATATCTCTCTTGGATTTAAAAGATATATTCCAATCAAGTATATGGAACCTAATGAGAAAACATTAGAGAGTGCAGATTGCTTAAAGTTTATTATAGAAGATCAAGATGGGTTTGACTCTCCTTATCAAACTATTCCTGATTGGGCCCATGACTGGGCAAAAGAAAGTAATAAACCTATTTTTATATCCCCCATGAACATCTATAATAAAGAACCAGAAAGGGCTAAAGTTATTCGTAGTGGCAAGAATAAACTAGATCTTGGGGAGCGATCCACTGTAGATGAAGTAGTATCTTGGTGGGAGAAAGATCTATTTAATATGGAAGCAAATCAAAAGAATCACGAGCATGCAGCTAGGTATGCTTTAGATCATGGATACATCTTTCAAATGCAGCTTCATCTATTTGCAAGCTTTGCATGATCACTGAAATTGCCGGGTTGCCATTTGTTTTCATTTATACTATATTAATAATATGATAAGGAGAAAAGAATGGACAAGGTTACTGGCGCACATTTGATTTCGGCTCTTATGGGTAAGAAAGGTATCGTACCCGACCAGTATTTGGCTAGAGCCATTGGCACTGCCATATATGATGTGTCTACGACGAAGTCTGGCCTTGTTTCAAAGACTCTTATTGATGATTATGGATTTAGATCTTCTTCGTTTTGTGAGGAGCATTACCATTCTCGTCAACGGGTAGGAGCCCGTATCGTGGAAGACAATCCTTCTCTAAATGATATTATTAAAATTCTTGAAGAATGTACAAAGGTACATCTAGTTACCTCGGAAGAAAATATACGTCTGTCTCCATTTCAAAATGGTGCGGACACCAAACATAAAAATTGGCAGGAGCAGTATGATCTAGCTGGCATAGAGCTGGTATCGGATAAAGGTACTGCTCCTGTTTATTTTTATAAAACATGCGTGATTAATAATCAATCCTATGCTAATATAGAAGAAGCGTCTAAAGCTACAAATTTAACATGGGACGAGATTCGTAGGCGCTGCTCGTCCAAAGCCAAGAAATGGAGTAGTTATGAAAGACTACAATGAGGATGATGGAAGACTCTATAAGGTCTACCTTGCAAAACTAAAAAGACGATTTCATATTGAAGACAATTTACCAATGACTGTCTATAAAAACGGTATTACATCATACGCAGATGCTATGGCTAGGTTGCTCTACAGAGGTGAGGATGAACCACATCCCATAACATCTGTATTCTGCCACCATACAAGTAATATATCGGCCTCGACTCGCCGGAGGTATACACGTGGAGAAGCATTGCGTATAGAAGATGAAATTATGGAGCATATTCGTTCCAACGCCAACGATAGGTATTTTCATAATTGGTATGAGCCCAGACAAATTTCGGGTATTACAGAAATGCGTAAATGGGATTATAATGAATGGAGTTGGATTAGAGAACAATTAACAGGGAAATATCATTAATGAGTATACTAAAGAAAGATAGGCCATCCAAGGCACAAGAGATTGTGGAGCGGGTCAAGGAGGCCAATGGTCGTTATTGGGCTGGTGATAACATCTCGGATTTTATTGAGGATGGAGAAAGGGATCAATTGATTGATGAGGCGACTGATGCCTTTGGAGGTGTGTTAGACAGCTTATTGATTGATCGTCATAATGATCCCAACTCTATGGGTACTGCACGACGACTGGCCAAGATGTACTTTAATGAAATTATGGCTGGTCGTTATGATCCACCCCCATCAGCTACGGCCTTTCCTAATACCGGTAAGGATGCATATCATGGTATGCTTACGGTTCGTTCGGAACTACGGTCTATGTGTAGTCATCATCACCAACCAGTTACGGGTGTTGCCTATATTGGTATTATTCCTACCGACAGGGTTATTGGTCTATCTAAGTATACTCGTATTGCCCAGTGGTGTGCCCGTCGAGGCACCCTGCAGGAGGAATTATGTAATGATATTGCGCGTGAGATTATGTTGGCAACCGAATCAGAGAATGTAGCGGTCTATATTCAGGCCAAGCATGGTTGTTGTGAGAATCGTGGTATTATGGCCACAAGCTCTTTAACACAGACTACGGTCCTCAAGGGATTGTTTAATACACCCCATGCTAAGTCTGAGTTCTTTGATAATGTACGTATGCAAGAATTAAATTCAAAATAAAGGATTATACCTTTACAAAAGATACGAAATGTTGTATAATAATCTTATAAACCGCGGTATATCTATAGATAAGACGCGATATAACGCGCATAGACAGCGGTTTAAAGAATCATATGGTATACTGTGGCATGATTACTTACCAAAAAAAGAAGATTATAGAATAGCCATTGTGCGTATATTAGAACGTATAAATCTTAAACCTTATCTGTATAAAGATAAAGAAAGGTTTATAAGTAATATTAATTATTATGGAGACATTAATGAATTTACCCCTTATCTCCCACGAGATACCTCATTCTCTAGCAAGGGCTGAACATGATGGTGACTATCATATTAACGATTATTTGTTTATTCTTCTTCATCGCTATATTGAGGATCCTATTTACCGCGATATCGTGGATAGTTATGACGGTTTTACCATTCTTGATAATAGCTGTTATGAGCTTGGTTCTGCTCTCAGTAATGATCTCATCGCCGATTATGTTGAACGAATCAAACCAGATGTATTTGTACTTCCCGATGTCTTGGGAAATATGGCAGAAACAATTGATCGATCTCTTAGATTTCTTGAAGGCTATCCTGAGTTAGAATCCAAGGCCATGGCTGTTATCCAAGGTAACACGCCAGAAGAGTTTAAAGAATGTTACGAATGGTTTGATGAGAATTGTCCAACCCTAGCGATGATTGGTATTCCATTTTGCTTTAATTGGGCCTTTAAAATAAATATGACCCCGGTTCAACATGCAATGGAACGTGTGGATCTTATCTATATGTTATTAAATGAGTGTGTAATTCGTAAAACAACTAAACATCATTTATTGGGCACCTGGTGGGCCCCAGAGTTTAGTTATTATCATGAACAAAAATGGATATATTCTGTTGATACCTCTAACCCTATTGCTGCGGCTATTGGTGGAGATAGATATCCAATTGAATGGAAGCCTAAAATAAAATTTGATGAATTTGTAGATATGGACTTGAAAGAAATCAATATTGATGATATAATTTATAATGTAAATGTATTTAAGGAATATGCTAAAAGATGAGTGAAGATAAAATCAATCCTCAACATTATCAAGCACCTGGTGGTTATCAGGCAATTGATATTATAGAATACTTTAATTTAAATTTTGCTCGAGGCAATGCTGTTAAGTATTTGCTACGTGCTGGTAATAAAGCTGAGACTGGGTATGAAGAAATTGATAAAGAAATTGAAGACCTAGAAAAGGCTGCTTGGTATCTTGTGCGTGAAATTAACCGCCTCAAAGATTTAAAAGAAAGTGGTTCATAATAGCTAACCACTCTAAACAACACACTGCTATTAATACGGAGAAAACATGAAAAATATTGTCGTATCATTATCTGGGGGAATGGATTCCTCTACATTATTATTGCGTGCTATTAAAGATATGGGTGCACCTAATGTAACCGCCCTTTCTTTTAATTATGGCCAGAAGCACGTATGTGAATTAGAACGAGCCAAAGAATTGGTTAAGTACCTAGCCTCTAAGGGGCATGTTATTAAGTATCAGCCCATTGAGTTAAAGGGTCTACAACAATTACTATCATCTGCTTTGGTTGCAGGTGGGGATGATGTTCCAGAAGGTCACTACGAAGAAGATACAATGAAAGAGACTGTTGTGCCTAATCGTAATAAAATCTTTGCATCTATTGTGCAGGCCGCTGCTCTTTCGGTTGTTAAAGATACTAATCAGGAAACGGCTATTGCTCTGGGTATCCATGCAGGCGATCATGCAGTCTATCCTGATTGCCGCCAAGAGTTCCGCGATGCCGATGATGTTGCATTCCGTGAAGGTAATTGGGATGCTGAAAAGGTAACCTACTTTACACCATACCTGCTTGGTGATAAGTATGATATTCTTCAAGATGGAGAGTTACTTTGTGATGAATTGGGGTTAGAATTTGATGAGGTATATAAACGCACTAACACATCATATAAGCCCATGATGCATCATGGAGTATGGTATTCCGACTATAAGAGCTCATCTTCTATTGAACGACTTGAAGCTTTTATCAAATTGGGCCGAGAAGATCCGGTAGCATATGCAGATCAGTTTGGGCCTGTGCCATATCTTACTGCACGTAATTGGGCCGAGAAAGTGCTTAAGGAGCATGCAGCATGAGCATGATTAATATTGGTGGCAGCAATGCCACCTCTAATCTTACTAACATGTTACCTGAAGATATTCAACCTAACGCTGTTGATCTGCGTTTAGGTAAGGTATTAGAGATTCTTAATAATGACTTTGTAGTCGATGAGACACAAAAGGTTCATAGAGGCTCTAAAGAAGTAGAACTATTCGAAGACGGATACTGGTATCTGTATCCTGGTGCATATGAAGTGATTATGGAGAATGAAATTGAAGTTGGAATGGGCGAAGCTGGGTTCGTTATCACCCGCAGTACTCTTAATCGTAATGGGGTTCACCTTACTACAGGTCTCTATGATACTGGCTATCATGGGGTTATGGCTGGGGTCATGCACGTAACGTGTGGTCGCATGAAAGTTAAACCTGGTACTCGTATTGGTCAATATCTATGTTTTAAAGCAGAAGCGTTATCTAAGTATGGCGGTGATTATGGCAAAGGAAAGGATCATGATAAAAAATATGAATAAAGGTCTTCGTATGATGAAATCATTAACTGCTAGGAAAAACCGTAAATCGGTAAAAAACATTATAAGTACAAGAACATTTAATCTATATTCTAAACTACGACGATTAAGAAAGAAAAAATAATGTTTACTGTAGAAATGGACTTTGATGAAATAGAGATAACCGTTTTAGATGATACCGGTGCTCATGAAGACATCAAAGTCTTTTCTTATGACGATATAGTCTATATTAGACAATATAATGAAGAGACTAATAGGCATACTTTAATATCAATGTCACCTGAAATGTATGTGGAGTTAATGCAAGCTTGGAAGTCACCTGAAGGCGCGTTTATTACAGAAATAACACGAAAATAGTTACCACGTGTTTTGTGACACCCCTATCCAGTATATTATTACTCCCATAATCGTAATAGCCGTTAAAGTAAGTAATATACCAGCAGTCCAGGCTATAAATTGCTCTTTCGTCTCTTGAGCAGCATATACAGCCTCTTTCTGCTCTTTTCTCATAACACCTTCTAGGTGTACAATTTCTTTCCAAGCTGATGGCCCATATACAGCAGAAATATAACTTCTTAATTCCTCTCTCATTTCATCAGCCTTTTTCTTATGCACCCAAACTTCCATTGCGTTAGCTTGAACACCACCTCCTAAGACTTTATACCAGGGGGGTTTATCTGCTTTTTGACTAGCATAATCTACATCTGATATTGCCTTGGCCCATTGGCCCAATTGACCATGCATATCTTGTAAATCTTTTCCCACTGCAATGGCCTTTTTAATACCGTTAAACGCAGTAGTAGCCAAGCCAACAGCTGTGACTGGATCTATCATTTTTCGTTCCTTCACTCCTAGTTGTCTATTTATAAAAAAAATGATTTTATTTGAAATTAACCGTTGACTTCTGTTCAAATCTATGGTATAAAGAATGTATAGATTATGAAGGAGAATGAAAATGCAAAATGCTACAACAGGCCACTACTACACAGGCCAGAACGAAGCTACTCTTCTTGCGGCTGGTTATGATGAAGGCGATCTTTTCGTTACATTTAAGCAAGCTATCAAAATGGAAGGTATCTCAGGCAAAGCGCTGAAAGGCATCAAGAAAGCTGCTTCTTTAGTTCGCTTCTCTAGGACAGAAAAAGAGCAAGATGAGACCGGTAAGATGGTTGCAAAACCTATCTTCTTCTCAGTGTTCGATCTTAACGAAGTCCTCGCACGGAGGGCTTCATAATATGGGGATGAGTAGTCTTATCCTCGACAATGAGGAAAAGTTTTATAGTAGTGCTGAAAATACTGTCCTTGCATAACGGACATGGCATGTCCGTTATGCCATGTCCGTTATGCGCGAGTATCAGTACCCCGAAGCAACTACTTGGGGAGCTGATGAGTTTGTCACCGATATGATGAAACAAAGGAATCTGGTTGCTCATCAATCAGATTCTACTATCACCTCAACTCTTTTAGAGATTTACTATGGTTAAGACTGTACATTATGTAGGTATGAGCGAGGCGCGTTATCAAGCTGCTCGCAGAGTATTCGGAGGCCCTGCTTACTATCACAAATATATGGACGCTCGTGTCTATAGTGAAGTTGGTGATAGTGATGTTGTTATAATAGGTGATCCCAAAATGTACAAGTATGTATGGGATGCATCTGCTGTAGATAAGGAGTATACAGATTGAAACATCTAACTAACCAACAGCAAGAAACCGCTGTGATTGCAATGGAAGAGATGGCTGAATTAACTCAGGTGCTATCCAAGCT
>Ga0257115_1002654_pt1 | contig 10405 bp, 19 predicted proteins | sample SI112_100mmetaG_FD_194465 | JGI IMG/M metagenome (GOLD analysis project Ga0257115, IMG submission 194465) | Marine microbial communities from Saanich Inlet, British Columbia, Canada - SI112_100m | ecosystem: Environmental > Aquatic > Marine > Inlet | place: Canada: British Columbia | collected...
GGATATTACTCAATCAGATTCTTATTCTGGTGGGATTGAAATACCTATATATATGGATTTAGAGCCTGATGATCCGATTTGTATCAAGGCTAAAAATCATCTATTTAGATCTGAAGGTAGGTGGAGACATAATGGCAAAACTCTGCCATATGAAAGTTTTGTTACGGAGTGGTGGTCTGGAGATAATTTTGATGAGTTTTACAAATATAATATTGGTGATGATTTTAGAGAATCACCCGGAAAATACTTTGGTAAAGAAATACCTACTTTAGAGGGTATAGTGCCTAGCTGGGATAGTAATGATATAGTTTATATCAGCGTACCTCTCGATACTCTTGATTATGATAGAAAAAATGAATCAAATTATCAAGACTATCTGCGTAACCTTTCCACAGAAAAAATACGACTAAAAAATTATGGGGTTCATTTCAAAACTAATGATCCATATCCTTTAGAGACTTATTACACAAAAATTGGTGAGATTGATCAAAACACTTGTCATAAGCTAGCTCCTAATATTAAAGGCACATGCGTTGAATCCCACATTGTTTATTTGCAAAAGTACGGAGGAGGCTCAATGGGACCAACAACTTCAATTGGGATATTTGGCTTATTCAATCTTGAAAATGGCAAAGAATATATGGTACCTTTGAAATATTTAACAGAAAAGGCAGCAATGAAATATACTGGCTTATAACAATATCAACATAATTAAAAACTAGGATTAACTATGGATATTTTTCTACCAATACTTGGACTTCTAATGATTATGGCATTGGTCGTTGGGGCAACTATTAAGATAAATACCCTATTGATAAGCAAATCATTAACAAAAATACTCTTAATCATTGCCTCAATCTTGGCAATGTTTATGATTATTCTCCTTCCCATTCATTACCTTGATGGAACTCTCACTTGGGGTATCTTTATTTTAATTTTGCTGACTATTGCCATATTCTTTCTGATAGCTCATTTTGTTCCTAAACTTCCAATAGTTTCCTATCTTAGAGAAATTCATCTAAGCAACCTTAAGGATGCTGAAGAGCAAGAATTAAGGCAGGCTGAATGAAAAAAATACTCCTAATCTTATTCATCTCATTTGCCTTTTTAGGTTCGGCTTATGCTGATTGCTATGATGGCAATGACATTAATGATTGCATTAAAAAAGCTGAAGAAGGTCAACCATACTATCAATACCTCTTAGGCTTTAGCTATCAAACTGGAAGAGATATTCGAAGAGATTATAAAAAAGCAGCTTATTGGTATGAAAAAGCTGCAAATGCTGGTAATCCAAATGCCCAAAATAATCTAGGGTTGCTTTATGAAAATGGTCAAGGAGTTTCTAAAAATCTTAAAAAAGCTGCAAAGTTATATAGACTTTCTGCTGAACAAGGATTTCATAGTGCACAATTTAATTTAGCTCTTTCGTACTATTATGGAAGTGGAGTTAAAAAGAGCAAAAAAGAAGCGATTAAATGGTTTAGGCGTGCTGCAGAACAAGGAAACAAAGATGCAGCAACAAATTTAAGAATCCTATTAAAGAAATAAGGAGGGAGGAAATGGCAGAAGTGTTTTTTAGAGATGGCACCACCATAGGATTCATACTTGGTTCTATTCTTGTTATTATTGCTCTATATGGGATGCTAAAAAAATAATTCTTGAAAAAATAATAATTAACTCGATTTAGCCTTGTATTAAGAATGGGTATATACTTGGTTCAAATCAATACGGAGTTATATTATGAGAAATCTACTACTTCACATTTATGCGATATTTTTAGCAATAGTTTTAGCACCATTTCGTTCTAATATAGCATTTGTTTTATTTCTAATAGTTATGGCTATTCTAATTTTAAAAGATTGAGGAGATTAAATTATGTTTGGACTAGGAAAAACAAAACTTAATACTGAGGTATTTGTTAATGACCAATGGATCAAGGTTACTTCACCAGAAAGAAAATCTATTTGGAGAGCGTTTGTAGAACAAAGTAATGATGCAGCACTTGAGGATGCTAATTTTGAGAAACTTTGCAATGTAATGATTTCAGTTTATTTACAGTTTTTGAAATCAACTGTAATTCAGACTCAAGGTGCATTTTCTGACAGTGCTAGTGATTTTTATATTTTTGTTTTCAAAAAAGAACAGGAGCTGGATTCATCATGCGAAGAGTATTCAAAGAAGTTTAATCAAACTTGGGGAACTGCAACTGAACAACTTTCTGGCGATAAAATGATGGATATGGTTAATACTTTTGAAGTGTGTATGGGTATTAATCTTCAGCAAGCCACTAAAGAGCAGTTGAGCATGGAATTCTCTACTTTAATATCTAGTATGGAAGATGTTCTCAGTAAGATTAAACTTGTATAGATAAAAATTACTTCTAGATTCGGAAACTAACCATCCAGCATTTGATAGTGTTTTAGAGTTTATATCAAAACCCAGAATAGATTAACTGCGTCAGATATTATTCTTATATAGGGAGATAAATCATGTTTGGTTTTTCAAAAAAAAGAGATTTTGAAAGGATGGAAGCTACTTTTATAAAATTTCAAACTTTAGTATTTTTATTTCTGAAAGATGAAAAATATAACCCCCATTTATCAGGCTTGAAAGACGATGAACGTAAGATTTTTATTGGAGCATTAACTAATTATTTATTTGCTACAAAAGCGCGTAAAGAGCACCTTGAAAAATTTGAATATGACGAAATAAGAGACGCTGGAGATGACCTTTTGGAAAATAATTATGAATTATGTGAAATTATTGTTCAGAGTGTTAAAGTGAAACTACTTATTACAAAAAAACATCCAGAGGAAGATCTGCGAGTAGGCAATTACAGTGCATTTTTAATGCTAAGGGATGAAAACTTCATAAAACCTACTCCTGATAACTACGATGCTCTTCTTTATAAAGCTTATCAATGGCTACCTAAAAGTGTTCTTTCGCAGATAAAAAGCGAATAGAGGTATTGTTTTACAAAACATATGCACTTCAGAAAAATATCAATAACTTTATGTATTTTATTTTTGATTGGCTTCAGAAGTTCGATTGCTTACGATACTCAATCCTACATCAAGGTTATAACAAGCTCTCCTTTAACTTATCTTGCTCCTGTTAAATCTTGTGAAAGTGAAATATGTTTAGAGTTAATTAATTTGATAGAGGACGCAGAAGATACTATTGATTTCGCCGTGTATGGCTTAAGAGGGCAAGATGAGGTTCTAAATGCCTTGATTAATGCTCAAAAAAGAGCTGTTAAGGTTAGGGGTGTTATTGATAAAGATATATTCAATAAAAACTATTATTCAGATACTCATCTATTAGAAGAGAACTTTGAATCGATTAGGTCTGATTATGAGAAAGATTTACAGACATTATCACTTATTAATAATCAAAAATATGCAGATAAATGTGAAAGACCTAAGGGGTATGCGGGACCTTTGCAATGCTTTGAAGGCAAGGGTTACGCCAGTAAGGAAAAACTTAAGTTTTCAGGTGACATAATGCATAACAAGTTTTTTATTGTTGATGGAGAATATATTTGGACAGGTTCAGCAAATATTAGTGATACTGGAACAGGTGGTTATAACGCAAATATTGTTGCTTCTATAAAATCAAAATATCTAGCTGATCATTATTTAATTGAATTTGAACAAATGTTTAAGGATGGTAATTTTCATAGGTCAAAAAAGAAACTTAAAAAACAAGACATTCGAATTAATATCAATGGTCAGCAAGTAGAACTTTTCTTTTCGCCACAGGGTTATGCCATGAATCGTGGCGTTATTCCACTGATTAAAGAAGCAAAAAAATCAATAGATGTATCGATTTTCTTCCTAACACACAAAAATGTATCTAAAGAGCTAGTTGCCGCTAAAAATAGAGGTGTTGATGTAAGAGTGATTATTGATGCCACAGGGTCAATTAATGGCTACAGTAAGCATAATTATTTAAGAGATAATGGTATCTCTGTTAAAGTCGAAAATTGGGGCAGTAAGATGCATATGAAGTCAGCAATTATTGATAAAGAACACTTAATTCTAGGGTCCATGAATTGGACTAGCGCTGGTGAAAGTAAAAATGATGAAAATACGCTTATAATAAAAAATGCTAACGATGCTAAATCTTACCAAAGATTCTTTGATTTATTATGGAATTCTATTGATAAAAAGTGGCTTTTAATCGACCCATTAGCTGAATCTCATGATTCTTTTCCCTCCTGTAATGATGGAATCGATAATGACTTTGATCGACTCATCGACTTAAAAGATAAAGGGTGTTCTTAAATTGACTTATAATCTTTTTATGAAAGAATTACTTAAATCTATTTTCTTCATTAGTGTTGTTATTGCAATTTGGCATTATTTGCCTTGGTTAGGAATATTTTTACTGATACTCTATACTCCAATATTTGTTTATGAAGGATACAAGTTTTTCAAGGAACTGCATCAGAGTAATTTAGATGATATTCAAGAACAACTCAATATAGCTCAAGACATCTGGGTAGAAGATATATCTAACGAGGTAAGAGACAATTGGGATCTTAAAAGCACCAAAGTTGTTCCCTATGATAGATGGAATTGTCGAATCTATATTCAACAAGATGAAGATGGCAACGTATTAGACACTGAAATTCAAGAATGCAGCATAATTGACAAGAGAAGAGCTAATCGTATAAAAAAGTCTTTATTGAGGGCTGTTTTAAAGACATCTCCCTTGCCCCGTCCTGAAGATAAAGCTGTTTTTATAAGGCAGATATATTTTAATTTTGGTACTAATGAGTGAATATACTAATATAGATTTTTCTTCTGACAATCTTGAAAAAGTATTTGAGGGAATGTCTAAAGAAATAAATAGAACTGCCTCTAAATGTAAGTCACTTATAAATGCTCCTCCTACATTTGTTTTTGAACCAATAGGTCATTTTGATGAAGTAGATTTTGAAAATCAAAAGTATCCGCAACAGTTTCATTGGGCTTGTAATTTTCTCTCTATACCAAGGTATATAGAAATTTTTAACTATATCAATCTTAAAGCCATGATTGAATATCTTGAAGACTCTTTCAATCTCCTGAATAATAATTATGTAAATGAAAAATCTATTTATTCCTTTTGTATTTATATTCGTTCTTTTCTTGAGCAATTTGCATACTATTCCAGCTCTATAGATGAAATAATTGAAATCTGTCAGCCTATTAAGCAACTCGAAATTCTTGAAGGTAGTAACTTTAAAGTCACAAAAGAAAATATTGGAGACTTTATCACTATTTTTGGAAAAGCTGCCATTTCATTAGATGCCATAATAAAGCCCTCAACGATAGATGTTTCAAAATTAGTAAGCAATGAAGACATTTCAGAGGATATTTCAATTGATAAAGAAGAGGCTAGAAAACCGAATAATATAATAGGAAAATTAAAGAAATTAGAAAAAAAAGTTCCTGCTCTTCATCCATTGTATAGCGCTTGTTCTGAACTTATCCATCCTAATAGCTTTCCTTTTATCTCTCAAGCAAACTTTGTAGGTGAATTTTCAGATAAGGGTTATTTGCTCTTGGGATATGATTTTAAGAAACAGAAAAGCTCAGGATTAATTGAAATTCCGGCACTTTTTATTGGTAACAGGTTAATTAAATGTTTGAAGGATATTGAAATATACCTAGTTGAGCGTGAAAAATTAATTGGAAAAACTCAACGCGCAATGCTTTTAAAATCAAGAAAATTAGCTCGAAGTTGGATGACTAATACTTTGCCTTATAGTCCCATATTTAAAGGTGCAAAAGATTGCCCTTGTGGAAGTAGAAAATCATTTTTAAAATGTTGTGGCAAGTATATGACAAAATCTAAATAAATATTAATTATGCAAGATTTGTTACGCTAATTGATCAACAAAATAGCTTTAATCGTAAATTAGGCTTAACAAACTTCCAGTTACATATAAGCTAAGTGGAATCAGCACAATAATACAAAACCATCTTAATACCCTAAGCATATTCTTGTACTTTTTATTTGAATAAAAACGCGGGATTAAAGCAATGCCAACTATTACCATAATAGGTAAAAAAAGCAAATAGATAAATAATACGCCTGAAAGATTATTTAAGTTCATTTATGATGTTTATCCCAACAAGATTCACATAGCTCAGCATCTATTGTTGGATACATTTCTTCATACCCTTCAGGAAGAGTCTCCTCACTAGTAATTTTTTTCTTACAGAGCAAACATAGACATCGGTAATCTTCATCGCCAATATCAACATAACCATTTTTTAATATAAGGTTTTCTAAGCCTTCATTAATTTTAGATATGAGAACTTTTTTTTCGTCATCAGCATTTAAATCGAACTCATAACGCTCAGCAAATTCAATAAGTTCTTCTTTTGTTAATTGATTTAAATCCATTTAATTAATCTTATTATTCGCATTAGAAATTATAGAATCTAGTAGATTATCATTGTATGAAGCCATCAATAGAATGATTAGATGCTCTCTTTCATTTTTTAAGAAAGTAAACTCTTCATCATTAATTTTGAAAATCTCACCCTTATATGAAATATCTTTTTCTGGCTGAACTTTAACAAGCTCATACATATTGCCTTGCATTTCATAATCCCAATAATCATCGACGTCCTTGCTAGGCGGGACAAATTCAGTATTATTTTCTTTCAAGTAATGAGTCACATCACCTTCATTGTAGTTGTATGCCGACATATGTTCATCATCCCAGTCTGAATAATGAATCCAATCGAATAGCTTTGGTTCTGACAAAACCTTTACCCATTCTTCAAAAGTAAAATCAATAATACAACTATTTTTAAATCGGGTTATGCAAAATCCATAGGCATTAAAGTCCTCACAAAAAAATCCACCATCATCCTGAATCTCCATATCAAAATTTACTGAAATTTCAGGTGTGTAAATATCAAATTCATATGAGATATTTTTTAATAGAGAAGAATTTTGACTTTTTGACTTTATATTTCTTGCCCAATGAACAAATTCAATAATTTGATCTTCGCTTATTATTGGATCAATATAAGAATCAAAGTCTTGGTTTTCAGGAGGTATATAAATATTCTCCATATTACTAATTAACTCATATTGTTCATCAGTTACATAAAAGCTGCTATACCATTGTCTTCTGTATGCTTTAATTGCTTTATTTCCTTCTTCGCGGGCATTATATGAATCTTCTTCACTAGGTCTATTTTTTTTAGCATTTCTTGTAAAAAGCCAAAAAGCTAAAATTGCTATGGTGATAAGAATAACTATAGTCATCTTATTTAATTCCTAAAGATTTCCCAATTGTATTATCAAGTTCTCTCATAGTAACAAAGTCTTGTTTCTTTTCTAATATTTTTCTCTTTGGATTTAATCCAAACATATCTTGAATCCTTATATTTACTTTATCAGAACCCTCTAAAAGCAGTCTAAAAGCAATTCTTTTGCGTATGCGTTTAGGTCTTAATATTTTGGGTAGTGGTTTAATACCTAATACTTTTCTCACTAAAGGCTTGTAGCTTCTCATAGACTTTAAGCCGAGTAATTTACGAGTGCTGTACTTCATTAGAACAGCTCCTTTTCAGTAAGTACTTTAAATTCCATCTTCTTCTTATCACAATGCTTTTGACAAGCATCCCACTTAGCAATATTGACATCCCATTTCTTTTGAAAATAAGGCTTAATTTCGATTAATGCTTTGATTATTTGGTTGTGTTTATCTATGTATTTGATATAGAAGTCAGGATAGTAGTTATGCCATCGATTGTCCTTTGGAGAAACATAAGGAATATGAATAGACTCACTATCCCATTCAAGAATGCTCTCAGACCTATCGCAATAAATCATAAAGCGACGCTCCCACATACTTCTATAGACTGGCTTTCTTCTGCTTAAGAACTTACTTTTATTCTGCGGAGTGTATTTACCTTTGATGGCTACATTCTTCATAATAGGATTATATTTCAGATTGACCTAAAGTAAAAGTTTCATTTTTATAAATGGAAAATTAAATCTAAAAGGCTTTATTTTTATGAAATAAGTGACGATTTTCTTCCTTAGGGATGGCTTTAACACTATCAGGAATCTTATCCATGATTAATAGCCAACGAGTTCCTCTGTCACAATCCTTTAGTTGATTCCAGACCTCTTTAAAAAGGTCCGATTTATGAGATAGATCTTCACAAGCTAATTTACTTGAAATAAACATACTGCCAACTTTAGGAACAAAGTCTTTATCAGGATCTGGAGTCCTTAAATAAGGTTTAAAACCAACCTGAGATATATTTGTTCTTGACTGGACAAGATGACCTGCAATATCCTGTTCTTCAGTAAAACAAATACAAGCCCATACATTGGCTTCCAAATCACTAAAATACCATGTGAACTCAATATCAATATCGTATTTGGATAAAAATTTATCAAGCTCTTTATCTGCTTCATCAGGAAACATCAGGGAGAGTCCATCTTGCTCTTCATAAGGACCATCGCCATCAGCAACTTTAAATTTTATTCCTTCCATTGGATATACTTTCATATAACTTACTATACTCTATTAAGTCTTTTCACAAAACTCGGTTTGAACTCCCAAATCTTGACATAAACTAGAATTATCATCTTGAAATATTGACTCTAAAGATAAACCAACTATCAAGACTATTAAAAGGACAAAGGAGAGAACGACAACAATAATTGACTCTGCTATAGTCACCAACCACACAAAAACTGTCATTATTATTTCCATTGACTATAAGTAGCGAAAGCAAGCATTATTTAAACTTTCTTTCCATAAAACATTGTAGTAAGTAAAACAAAAATCACTTAAATCTTGCTTAGTATGGTTAGCATCTAGATAGCCCTTTTCAATCATATTTTGTATTTCTATTTTTTCTAATTCTTTATCAATTCCTAATTCATATAATGGAGCAAATAGAGTGCCAAGTATCATAAAAATGAACATTAAAAGAGTAGTAAGAATCCAATCAGCTAGATAGATGAAAGGTGCGAGTGAGTGCATTATCAATTCTCCATTAAAAAATAACCATCTGGATAGCACTCTGTATAGTGCATAGCATTCATCCCGCATCCAAGCCTGTAGAGGTCGACAACACTCAAATCAAAGAATATCTGAAATATAACAGTCAAAATCAAATACAGAATCACTGGAAAAAAGAATAAAGTAATGAGCGTTATTCCTAGATTTCTTTTGGCTGAGGCACGCAATAAAGTTAATCCATAAATAAGCATTGCCAGCCAGAATATAGGGATCATGATTGCCATTTATTTCTCCTTGTTATTACACTAGTTCCATAAAACTCACCAATACAAATAGCGCCACATGAAAGACTACCGACATCAGTAAGACCTTGTTGCTTATAAACTTTGAGTCTTTGCGCACTGGGGTAACGTTTATCTTCATATCAGTTTGGCGGTGACAACGTATCTTAGAGGTCCTCTAGCCACTATAGCGTCGAAGGGATAGCAGGTGATAAGCTTGAGTTCGTTCTCATCAGAATATATCGCAATATCCTCCTTTGTAGCATCAATGATTTCAATACTATTAACCTGATAGCTTGCAGTTTTATTGTTGCGATCAGTAATATCAAAGACATCATTAATTACTACATTTTGTAAAAATTCAAAGTGCGTATCTCTATGCGCTGAAATAACCGTTGTGCCGCCTTGATGAGGCATGTAACTATTAATGTTGTATCCCGGTGCAAAAGCAAGAGAATTACCTTTGTCACCTGATAAAACTATTAGATCTTGATTGTGTTTACCTGAGCTTAGTTTCATCACAGGATGCATATCAGCCCATCTCCAAGGTTTATGACTCTCACCTGTGCGTATAGAGTCGTTCCAAGCATCATTAATTAAATATTGAGCTAAGACTGCTTTAGCAGGGATATAGGCGCCATATGCGATAAAACTAAGCCCTAAGAAAGCTATAAATAATATCAGCCTCTTCATAGCGCTAGTCTTCGACGAAGAGCAAGCGCAAATAGCAACAAAGACAGCCCGATATACATCAGCAGCTCGGAATACGTTGCTGTTTGAGTAGCTTTAGCAAGTTTTACTGGTGAAGACGAGTTGAGGGCTAACTCAGCTCTCAATTCAGCTTCAAATTCAGCAATCTCTAGCTCAGCAAGTAATTCCGACATAAGCACTGATTGATCGACTAACACTAAAGACTTATTGATTGCAACTGATTGATTGGCTAATGGAGCCTGATAGGCAGACTGATAAGCTGAATTAGACCTTGCAGCAGAAGATTTCTGAGTGGCTAGTTTTGCAAGAAATTCTTGTAGTAAATCATCTCTATTTTGAAGATTGCCGTCACTATCAATTCTGATTTCATTTTCCATGCCATCCGCCTTCGCTTTTTTAATAATAGCTTGATTAATCAACT
>Ga0257115_1002655_pt1 | contig 10404 bp, 4 predicted proteins | sample SI112_100mmetaG_FD_194465 | JGI IMG/M metagenome (GOLD analysis project Ga0257115, IMG submission 194465) | Marine microbial communities from Saanich Inlet, British Columbia, Canada - SI112_100m | ecosystem: Environmental > Aquatic > Marine > Inlet | place: Canada: British Columbia | collected...
GATTCCCGGGTCCTGTTGGGAAAGCAGGACCTGCAGGTCCATCCGGACCATCCGGACCGACCGGACCATCCGGACCGACCGGACCAACTGGAGATACAGGAGAGGAGACAGGACCTACAGGAGAAACTGGTCCCACTGGACCAACTGGACCGACCGGTCCGACCGGAAGTACAGGTCCTTCTGGTTCTGTTCAATATTGTTCGGGTATCATCACAGAAAACCCATGGAATCCGTGATATATTATGGAACCTAACACAGTTTCTAATTATTTAAATTATGACTATTCTATTTCAGATCGAATGAAAGAAGAACAGTCTAATGGTTTTCTCTTGGAAAGTGTATCCCCTTCTCCATTAAAAGGAAGAATAGGTTATCCTTTTCAAGCATATCAAGGAGGACCTTCTTATCATTCTCCTGCGTATATGAATTTAGTTGAGAGCGAAACATTACCTGCAATAACTAGGAATATAAAAGTAGGAGAGGCAGTAGAGCTTCCGGGTTTGCAAGGAGCTAGAGGATTTATAGGAGATATGGGTTATCAAAGAGAATTAGGTATAGGTTTTGTTAAGGGTCCGATAGGGTTAACTGGACCTGCAGGACCTAAGGGCGATATGGGAAGACTTGGCAGACAGGGACCTGATGGTCAAATAGGACCCGAGGGTCCCGCGTCTCTTGAAACGGGTCCTGCATCTCTTGAAACAGGACCCCAAGGAACTACAGGTCCGGGACCTTCTGGTCCCATAGGTCCGGAGATTATAGGAGATATGGGAAGTACGGGGCTAGAGGGAGGAGGTTTATCTTATCCCGGATGTGATTGTTGTATAGGTACTGAAGATGTATGGGTTAATTTTCCCGATCCCGTATATCCGGGAGAAGGAACTTTCGATGGTCCACAATACTTAGGGATGTCTGGGCAGTCTCATTCTTTCTTCCTTTATTGTTATAACAAAGATGGCGATAAAGAAATATTTTGGCCTCGTCCTAATCTAACTGAATGGACAAATACTTCAGAGACGCAACACTATTCAGATCCTAACGATATAGAGGGATCTCTTATCACTACTGGATACGAAGCACAAAAATTTCCTTTCTCAGGGAAAGGTCTAAGTACAGACGATCATTTCTTAGCGGAGAATGTTGCGACAGATTTTACAAAATCAGAATGTGAAATGTTAGGAGCATACCGAAAAGGCATAGGTAATTGGTCTGTTAATAACAGAATTGAAGGATTCGGTGTTTGTGGTTGTAGTGAAGAAGATGTAGTAGTTGAGTATGGAGGTCCTAATCTTATAAGAACAGCAGATCAAGTAAGATCAGATGCTGCAAATGCCATGAGAAATCATAGTCATACTGATCAAGAGTTTTGCACCGATCATCCTTGGTATAATTGTTATTGGGATACCCATACTGCTATTGAACAAAATGATTTTAAGATTAATAGTAGAGGTAGATTCCTTGTAGGAGAAGCAACATACTTTTCAGGTTGGGATGGTAATCAAGATAACGCACAAGTATTTATAAGCGGGTGTAGTTTTTGTGAGGGGTGTAGATACTTTTTCGATAATCCTCCGGGTCCAGCACACGCCAAAAACTGTCATATTAAATCTGATGACAGATTTGCTTACAATGAACAAGAACAAGGTTATAATTTTATGGATTGTGACGGTAATTGTTTTACTTTAAAATCTCCAGGCCTAGTTCAATATACGGAATATGATTTAGCATTACACTGGGGAGTAGGTTCTTGTGATGATAAAATGGATTGTGGCTATTGGTCTTGTGATTCTAATCCAGAATTTGGTCCTCAGTATGATGGTGATGGTGACTTAACTTCTAATCAGGGAAGAAAATCAATTCATGGTTTATATGAAGGAATGTGCGATTGGGAAGAGTGCGAACAACATCAATGTTGTTCAGATTCCGGACAAGGTAATCCTATACCTAGATCCGACTTTGCCACCCACGGTCCTTATGTAGGAGCAGTTAACTGGGAAGGTTATTTGTTAACGAATAGTAATACAGATATATATTTTAGATCAGATTCAGCATGCATCGAGGCAGGATATGGAGGTAGAGACGAATCGAGCGATTCAGATTCTGAATTATTATATAACGAAAACCATGGTCATCTTGTAGGTACTCTTATGTATCTTCCTCCCGATTATGGTGTAAATGGTATGTATTCTGATGCATGGAGTACACCCCCAAATTCCGCTACTTATCCTGACAATCTTACTAATATCGAAAAAATGAAATACATCATTCCGGGAATAGGTGGAGTCGAAGGATCTCAAAAACACGCACCTGCTTTTGTTTTAGCACCCGGAGAATATACTAAAGATGATATTTTTCCTGCACAACATGCATGGGATACTCCGGGTAAGAGTGCTCATCCTGAAAAACCTTTTCCTTCTTTAGTGATGAATGGAAAATTAATGGGCGAGAAACTTCGAGAGTATATAGCACTTTATCCTGAGAAATTCCCAGATCCAATTCCCGAACAAATGGATATCCATACTCTTGTAATCACCCAATGGCAAGTTGTAGGTTTGTGCTCAACAGGGGGTAGTGCTCAGGACTATGGGATGCTTGATGATGCATATCCAATTATGCCTTTGAAAGATCCATGGCCCGATCAAGCTCCACGAGCTGAAGAGTATTCTTCATTTGCAGCGGGGGGGCTTGATTTTGGATCGCTTGGACAATACGGGGCGACTGATGGAAAGAGAGATAAAGCACTCTGGCATTGTAGAGTGGGTGGGGTTGAAGGTTCTACCGAATATGCCACATCTAATGATAGTAATTGGGACGAATGTGATTATTGTTTAGGTCAGTTACAAGAAAAAGATAATATTTTAAATGGCGAATTCGATTTTTGGACAAGTCATGCAGGTTATAGAATGAATTTAGGAGTTCCAGCATATTCATTTCACGGATTTAGAAGTTGGTGGTTCAATTGGACCGGGGGTATGTGGGATTCGTTTGATAACGGAGTATCTTGTTTCCAATCTTGGCATATATTAGATGGAACATATGCCGCTATATTTTTTGAGCCGGATACACAAAACGATCAGTGGGAATGGCATGAAAATTCAGTTGGACCCTTTAAAAGGACAATGTATGAGGACGGGCCGGTTTCTTATTGGTCAGGAGGTCGACCAATAAACGAAGGGGCATCAGGGGAACCAGGTGGAGGTCCTCGATCTTCTAGGATGGAAGAATATATAGCAGACTTTTTTGGAGTACAAAAATGGTCTATTATATTAGATCCTGATATGATTAATGCATCGGTTATTGCAGGTGGTTCTTCTTCAGAAAATGCATCTTATTACACACTTACAGACTATACTATATCAGATGTTTGCACCTCAGTTTAGGAGACACACATGAGAGAAGCACAAAGGAATACATTACCTTCTTTAGGAAGAAAGTCGCCTCATCAAATGGCGGGAGATAGATTCCCCCCTAGAAATAACACGGATAGGATAAGTGTACTTGAGAATAAAATAAATGAACAGTTTAAAACTGTAAATGAGACCTTATTAGCTTTAGCCACACACATACAAAATACAGGAGTGAAGTCACCACCTGTAATTGAAGAACCCCCCACTCCAAGGGTGTGGAGTCCTGAGAAATCGAGCATGCTTCTATGGGACAAGAAGGAGAACGGGGTATCGTGGGATAACCATTACAAAGGTTCGAAGGCATTTCTTGTGTGTGGAGGTCCATCACTTAATGATATAGATTTATCCCTATTAAGTAATCGAGGGGTTGTATCTATGGCTATGAATAACTCATGGTTAAAGGTAAATCCTACCTTCTGGCTGGGATTCGATGATCCGGGTAGATTCCACTACGATCGCTGGATGGATCCTTCGATCCTGAAGTTTGTACCTTGGCACCAACGAGAAAAGAATCTCTATAAGAGAGTGGGGGATGAACTTGTAAAAACAGAACAAACTCCTTTAGATATGCCTAACTGTTGGTTCCTTTCAAATACCGCCACCTTTAATGAGGATACATGGTTCACTGAAAAAGACGCTAATTGGGGAGGAGCGGTAAAAGGTTTAGAGCCCGGAGGGGGATTCAGGGTTACCATGTTCGGTGCGCTTCGAACTCTTTACTATCTAGGATTCCAAGAGATCTATCTTATAGGGTGTGATTGGGAAATGTCCTTAGAAGGTAATGCATATGCTTGGGAAGAAGATAAAGATGGGGAGGTTAAAGAAAGGAATAATAATATGTATTCTTGGATGGAGCAAGTATTTAAGAAATTACAACCGGGTTTTGATAGGGCTAACTTCCAAATATATAATTGCAATAGAAATTCTAAATTATCCCTATTTCCTTTTATAGAATACGAAGAGGCGATTGAACGATGTACCCTTCCGGATGTCGTAGATACTAAGGGGTGGTATAACGTCCCTAATGAGGGCTCACAATGAAGCCCTTAATAGTTGCATTCCATACAGGAGAGGATAGGTATGTGAAAGATGCAAAGAGAATGGTGGCATCAGCCGAGAAGTTTGGATACGAGGTCCACTTAGAAGTTATTAGTAGCGATTTGAATTGGGTAAAAGCTAATTGTTTAAAACCTTCTTATATAAAAGAGGTTATTAAAAAACGAGGCAAAAGACCTATATTATGGTTAGATTGTGATGGGGAAGTCGTAAGAGAATTGGAACCCTTACATAATCCTATCTTTAATCTAGGTTTATGCTGGATAAAAAAGGATACTAATTATTTTCAAGGAGGTACTATATATATGGATTTAAGGGATCCTTTAACCTGTGAGTACCTAGATGAATGGGAGATTATGTGCCAAAAAGTAATTAACGGTGAAATTGAATCAAGATGGGATCAACAATTATTATGGGATGTGTGGCATGGGATGAACAATATCCCTATAACTCAATTAATGGAACAGGGGTTTGTAAAGGTATATGATCATCCGTGGTGGCAACCAGAATGTACTAAGGTAGAATATATTAAACATCATCAGGCTTCACGAGAAATTAGGAAAGTAAAATGAACGAACGTAAAACTCAATGGAATTACCCTCTCTTAGGGGTATCTGAAAATAAGATGGGTGAGAGAACCTCCACTCCTTCTAAGAATGCCTATGAGATGATAGGGGCTGATTTCTCTGTTAAGGGTGGCTTAAGACCCCACCACGGATTTAAGAAGGTTTATGGTTTTTCTAGTTCTCGTTTAATAGAAGACTTTTTCCCTGTATCTTTTAGAGTGGGAATAGGACAATACGGGTATGGATTTATATATAAATCTCAACAAACAGGAGACGCTACTAAATCTGATATTTATATAGATTATTATGTTAAAGATTTAACAGCCCCAACTGGAGACGGAACATATTCGCATACTGATTGGTCGAGGGATAATGCGTTAATAACTAATGTTGAAACATCAGATCCTATGAGTGTAGCGGTATTTGGTAGATATATATACATCACACAACTTGGGATGGAAACGGTTTTATTTCATATAGAATATGCGAGTGCCTCACAAGCAACTTCCGTCTTAACCATTACAGATAATGATGCCATACAAAATTCTGATACTGCAGCAACTGGAACTATCGAATTTACAGGTGTGGCAACAGCAGATACAACAATAACTCTTATAGATCACGAGGGAACTTCTAAAACTTATATAGCCAAGGGTAGTGGTTCTAATGGTGATGTGGTTACGGGGGGTATTACTTTTTTAAACATAGGAGATAAGAATGATAATGCATCTGCACTCAAAGATACCATCGCACATACTAATGGACACAATGGAACCATAGTAGGAGTATGGTCAGCAGGTACTGGAGAAATAGATTTAACTCAATCTGCAGTGGGACCATCGGGTAATACTACAATGGTTAGTGATTTAGATAACTGTACGATAAGTGGTTCATTTTCTGGGGGTGGTCTTACCACAACATGGGAAAGCAAAAATTCTATAGGTTACCTGTTAAAGTTAACTTGTGCAGGTTCTAATACAGGATTTTATAATGGCACATTTGTAAAGGGTGTTGATGCAAATACTACCGCAACAAATATTAAAACAGCCGTAGATGCATCTTCTGTGGAGGATTCCTTAACTGTAGAAAGAACTGATAATGTTCTTACCTTTACACAACTTCTTTACGGTAAGGGTGGTAATCAAGTTGTTACCTTATCAGGTAATACATGGGCGACTAAGAATAACTTCTCAGGAGGAGCGGGTCCAACTCCCCACCTGTTAGCTCCTAACGCTGCCTATTTTGAACATAAAATAACAGATACGGGTCCCGGAACAAGACCTTTATTATTAGGAGCAGAGGATCAAACTAATGTAGGTGAACTGGGTGATCCGGCTTCTCCTGCTGAAGTAAATGGACATGTATTTACAAGAACATCTGTAGGAACTTGGTGGGATGAGACTCCGACTGATCAATTAGAACCCGCTAGTCTGGAAGCGGGAAGTTATTCAGTAGCATATCGATTAGAAGATCCAAACACAGGACGAATAACTTCTATATCTGAAATAGCAGCCGTTAAAGAAGATCATCTTTCATCTAAAGCGACAGGTAGATTAACTGTTAATACAGGAACAGCCGCAAACTTTGATCCGGGTGTGGGTGAAAAAATAGTTATTTCAGATAGTGTTGATGGTGCAAACGGGCACACAGTTACATTTGAATTTAGTGTTACACATACCGATAGTACAAAAATTACAAATACCCATTATATAATAGGAATAAAAGATTTAACTACTACGACTGCTATTGCTAGTAAAATATATGATGCGGTAGCTCTTGCTAAAACCAATAAAGATTTAGATATTACTTCAATAGATCCAGCGGGTAGTTTATCTTACGTAGATCTAGAACATGATAGAGCAACAACCGATGGTAATGAACTTATTACATTTGACGGTGATTCAGCAGACTTAACTTATACTGGTATGTCGGGGGCTGCTAACTTCGATCCCGGATACATAGGCGTAGAAATAATTTGGGATTTTAGTAAATATTCAAAAGCTCACATTTATCGTTCTGTAAAAGTCGAGAACGCAGGTGGTGTATATGCTGGCTCTGTTCTCCAGTTAGATCAGGTAATTACACTTAATGATTATACAATTACCAACCAAGACGGGGTAGGGTCTGGTAATCGAAGAGCTATTTACTACTTTACAAAAGAAGATCTGGCTTTACTTTATATGCCTCCTTATACAGACCGAACTTTGTTTGACGCTGAAATGCCGAAGGCTGGAGCGTGTATTAATTTCGATGGGATCATGTTAACTTCTAATGCTTCTGGTACAGTCTCTTCTTCTACAACAGAAGATAGACTCGAGGATAGGTATAGAGGTGTAGGAGAGTTTAGATGGTCATCTTTAGCAAATGAAAGTCCTGAATTATTTCCTCCCGAAAATTACTTTAGTCCTTCTAAGATAGCCAACGAAGTAATTCACTTTGAGAAAAGTGGGGGTTCTGTATTAGGATTTGCAAATAATATAATTATGCATATTTCGAGAGAAATAGCGGGGAGTATTTCATATCTTAAAGTGTTACCTATCCATGAAGGATATGGGATTGTAAATAAAAACTCTGCAGTTACTGTGGGTCCTCAAACTTTATATGTAAATGATAAGTCTATTAAATCTATTGATGCCCAAGGTAAGCTAGATACCCTACACGCACTTGATGGCATCGTAGAAGATTGGAAAGATGACTTAGCAAATTATGTATCTATAAGTTTTGATTCCCAATCCTTAACACTTTACATGTTAAATAGTAATAAGAAGCAAGCAACCGTTATGTGGTTTGGAACTTCATCTGTTTCTGAGTTATACGATCTTCCTTTTGATCTAACAAAAACAGGATCGTGGCCTTTGAATTTATCTGATGCAGATAGCGATCTTACTGAGTACAGTATGTTCTTACAACAACACCCCGGAGGTGCTGATTTAACAAGTGAAAATTTTTATCCCTCTATATGGGTTGCAGATTCTAAAAGAGAAAGAACAATTTCGGGTTCTCTGTCTTCTGATTTTAATGGTAAAGCACGAACTACATTACTAGACGGTACTGGTGATACTAGATTTAAAGTAGAAAGTTATGCTGCAACTGGAGAAGAGGGTGAGTATAAAATCGAATTGAATGGAGATCATACAGGGCACGGGACATTACCTCCTACCATAGATGGAGGTAGTGCAGATAATTCTCTTCAAACGGGTAACTTTGTAGGTGCTTATGTTTATATCACTAATTCAACATCAGGAATAGGTGAAAAGGCTCAGATTAGACATATACAAACTAGCGTGAATACCGCAGGTAAGTTAGAGTTCACAGGGAGTGGGGTAACTACTGTAGATACGACGATTACTTTAATCTCAACAGATGGTACAAGTAAAACATATATTGCAGATGATGATATCAGTTCCACCGGAGACCTAGACGCTGAAGGTCGTGTAAAGTTCTATAATGGGGGAGATAAGAATGACCACGCTTCAATCTTACGAACTGCAATTCTATCGAGCAATGGACACAATGGTAAGATTGTTGCTACTTGGTCAGCGGGTACGGGGATTATAACCTTAGCGCAAGCGACTCCCGGAGCGGGGGGAAATTCTACAATAACTAGTGATTTGAATGAATGTACAGTTACGCAATTTAGTGGGGCATCTACGAGCATTTCGGTTATCAATACTACTTCTGGATTTACTCTTACTGCAGGGGATCGAATTGCTATTTCTCCTGTGTACGTAAGATGGTCGGGTTCTTTGTTAGGATACAATGATGCGGTTAGCCAAGAGAATCCAAGTCCCGGAGGTCTACATAAAGTACGATTAGCAGATTCCTTATCTGCATATTTCTCTTCTGTCGATGGAGCCCCCACTCTAGATACTGTTGACTCAGGGGATCTTTTTTACAGAGGTATCATTTTTGAGGGCGATTCGAATACGTATAAATCTACAGGGATTCCTACTGATTTATCCGGTACTGTTGTTAAATCAATAGTAGACGGGGAATCTACTAACTGGGTAGGATTTGAAACTCATGGTGTTAGAGGTATGGCTCTTTCTCCCGGAATAGAAGTATTTTGCCCCGACCTTGATTTTAGACTATTGTCGGTTATTATTGAAGGTAAAGTGATGTCTACGCTACGAACTGAAAGGGCTACATAATGACAGATTATGGATTTGCAAATTGGAATAGTAATAATAACGGAGGTCAAGATTCCGGTTTCTCTAATGGTTTTAATTCGGAAGATTATATGTCTAATTTAGGCAATATAGTTAGCGAGGGACAAGGTGGAGGTCTTATGCCCATGTTCGCTAAGTCCTTATTTGACGATCAATCTCGTATGGATTCTTCTTGGCAAGCAGGGATGAATAAATATAATGATTGGTATGAGGATACCCAGAATTTCGGTAATATTATTGAAGAACAACATCAAAAAACCACAGGGGAAATTGATGATATTTATACGGGATTAGAACAAAAGCAAGAAGGATATAATAGAGATAGAACTGCATCTGCTAATAAGCTGATGAGTAGGATCGATACTTTAACTAATAAGAATATATCTTCTTTTGCTGCTGGATCTGCAGAAGCAAAAGGAATGATGGAAGAAGCGACGGCTAAAGCTGAAGAAACAGAAAGAGCCTATAAGGACTATTCTAAACAAGCAATGTCTGCACAAGTATCGGGTGTTACCGGAAGATATAAAGCACAAAAAAATTCTAAATTAAATGCTGCAAAACGATCAGGAGCAACTTCTGAGGTTCTCGATCAAATGGAATTTGATATGGATCAAGAAATGGGAGTGCAATTGCAAAGTCAAACAGCCACAGCAATGTCAAACTATCAAGATAATTTAACTGCTATTTCTATGTCTGTTGCTGATAAGATGGCTGCTGAAGGGAGTATGGCAGGTCAAATGACTCAGGCTGAGGGACATATGAACATGCAAAATCTGCAAGCGAAAGCACGAGGTTTAGAAGTAGGTCATCAAAGTGAGATGGAAAATATTGCATCCTTGCAAAATTTATCTAACCAATACGCAGGTACTAAAACTCAACTAGCATTAGCCAATGAGGCTTCAATGGCTAGAGCCACAGAAATTGCAATGGGCGGTAACCAAACTTTAGGAACTTTAATTCTGAATAATCCACCCACTGCTAGTGCAGATGTTCTCGCTACATTATTAACGTATGGGACTGCACCACAACAAGATGTTCTCGGAAAAGCAATGCTTCCGGGTGTACAACAAGGAAATTTAGATGCGAGACGTAATTCGTTATCTGAACAGTACCCGTATGAAGATTTTAGTGATTATAGTATGGATCAGTTAAACAATTATGGAGATGGAAATTCATTAATGTCTAGAATTATTCAACCAGATCCCGGAT
>Ga0257115_1002682_pt1 | contig 10319 bp, 12 predicted proteins | sample SI112_100mmetaG_FD_194465 | JGI IMG/M metagenome (GOLD analysis project Ga0257115, IMG submission 194465) | Marine microbial communities from Saanich Inlet, British Columbia, Canada - SI112_100m | ecosystem: Environmental > Aquatic > Marine > Inlet | place: Canada: British Columbia | collected...
GTATTCAAACATATTTTTTATCAAAGGCTATTGGTTATCTTTTAAGAATATTAATTTTCTCAATTGACAATTCTCTTTTAGATCAAGAAATCTTTCTTACATTTTTGTTGGGATTAAATATAATTGATTGGATTTCATTTAGTGGTGTTGTTATTTTTCAAGCAACAATGTTTAGTGTAGGAATTCAATTTAATAAAAAGTTGATTAATATTTCAGCTATTACAGTCTATTCTGGAATGATAATTTTTTTCTTTGTTGTTTTTTTAAGCGATGTACAAGCAACATCACAAGCATTTATCAATATTTTAAATTTCAAAAATTTTTTAGACATCAATAATTTAATACCATTGTTAACAGTTGCGGGAACTATTTTTGCATATTTTTCAATAATTATTTTAAGTTTTGGTGATTATTCTAGATATGTAAAAGATGAAAAAAATTTAGAAAAAGGAAATTTCAGTTTAATTTTAAATCTAATTATTTTTTCATTTTTTGCTGTTTTTATTGTTGTGGGTTCTGACACATTTTTAAATCAAAAATTTGAGGATTTAAATAGAATTTTTACAAACCCAACGGACATTATTGGTAAATTTGATAATCTACAAATTACCATTATTGTTCTTTTTTTTATAATTGTTGCTTCAGCTTCAACTAACCTGGTAGCAAATTTTATTCCATCTCAATATTCACTTATTAATTTTATACCAAGTAAATTAACACTAAAAAGTGCAAGCTATGTAATTTCAATTACAGGTTTTTTGATTGGGATTTTTTGGCTTACGTTTTTAAGTCAAATTGGAATTTTATCTTTTGTTGATACTTTTGGTGCATTCTTTGGACCATTATTTGGAGTAATTATAGTTGATTATTATTTAATTAAAGAAAACAGCTTAAGTAACAAAGATATTTATTCAGTTGAAGCTAATGGAGCTTATTATTATTCAAAAGGTTGGCACATCAAAGCATTATACTCTTTGATTATAGGTTTTATTTTTTCTGCTTCAACAATATGGAATACTAATTTAATGTTTTTACAATCTTATGCTTGGATAATTGGTGCAATGGCCTCTTCAATAACGTATTACTTGCTTGCAAAAAGATAGATTTATGAATGAATTTGATTTTAAAGATAGAACAGCTGTCATAACAGGTGGTGGTCAAGGTTTTGGTCTTGATATTGCAAAACGTTTTTTAGACTCTGGTGCTAAAGTTATTATTTGGGATATTGATGAAAAATTACTTAAATCAGCAGCTGATGAAGTTAATAATGATAATTTAAGTTATGATGTGGTTGATGTTTCAAATTACAAACAAATAGAAAAAACAGTTTCAAACATTACATCAAAATCTAATATTGATATTTTAATTAATAATGCTGGGATTACAGGCCCAACGGCTCCATTATGGGAGTATGACATTGAGATGTGGAATAAGATTGTTCAGATAAATCTTGTTGGTACATTTAATTGTTGTAGAGCGATAGTTCCAAATATGATTAAAAATGATTATGGTAGAATTGTAAACGTAGCTTCTGTAGCTGGTAAAGATGGAAATGCAAATGCAAGCGCCTATAGCTCTGGAAAAGCGGGTGCGATTGGCCTTACAAAGTCACTTGGAAAAGAACTTGCTGATAAGAATATAGCTGTAAATGCCGTAACTCCTGCAGGAGCTAAAACAAGAATTTTAGATCAAATGAGCAAAGAGCATGTTCAAAAAATGCTTTCCAAAGTACCCAGAGGCAGATTTCTTGAAATACATGAGTTTACCTCATTGGTTTGTTGGCTCTCTTCAGAGGAAAATTCTTTTTCTACAGCAGCGGTGTTTGATATTAGTGGTGGCAGATCAACATATTAGTATAGCTAGTTGCTATAAGTCTCTAACAATTTTTTTTCACCAAAATTAGTATTTTTTTCCATTACAGGAGCAAAAATCATTACTGACCAGTAGATCAATAGTAAAAAAATTGAAATTGTTTTCATTATCTAAACCTAATTACAAATATTGAATTAAGAATGTTTAAAATGTGTCTAAAAGTTGTATTTAAAATATAATTATTTATAAGTTTTTTATGTATAAATTTTTTAGTTTATTTATTTTAATTTTTGTTTCATTTTCTTTTGCTAATGCTGAAGTTGCAAATGTATTTGAGTTTACAAATTCAGAGCTTTCAAAATTAGAGGTAAGAAAAGTAAGAGGAGCCGATAACAAAACTGTCTATTCCGTAGGAGTTAATGAAAAGGGTAATTTTTTAAAAGCAATTGCTGATAATGCAGCATCAGGATTAGGTAAAGAGATAAATATCAATTTAAACAAAACCCCATTTATCAATATTACATGGAAAGTGGAGAAAGATCTGCCAGGAATTAAAGAAAATACTAAAAAAGGACATGATTTTGCTGCACGTGTTTTTGTAATAAAAAAAACAGGTGCTACACCTTTATCTAATAGAGCCATTAACTATGTATTTTCAAGCAATAATGATGTTGATTTTAACTCTCCAAGCCCATACACAAAGAAATCTATAGATAATGTGTTGGCAACTACTAAAAATGATTTGAATAAATGGATAACTGTAAAAGCCAATGTCAAAGAAGACTTTAAAAGATTTCATAATTTGGATGTAAATCAATTAGATGGTTTAGCGATTATGGTTGACACCGATAACTCAAAATTAAAAGCTATCTCTTATTTTCAAAATATTTATTTTTCTGCAAATTGATTAGAATTTAAGATACTTTTTTAAACCTATACTTAAAAAAGATAATAGAACTGCCACAATAACATCTTCTATTGGTTGTGCATTAGGGAAGCCGAAATTCCACAAAATAACTCCAATTAACCAGATGATATATATTTTCATTATTTAAACTATATCTTAGTTTATATTAAATTATTATTTTTTTTGATAGAATATTGTTATGCATGAAAACTTTTACCATAATGTTAAAGTATACTACGAAGATACAGATGCAGGTGGAGTTGTGTATTACGCTAATTATCTTAAGTATCTTGAAAGAGCTAGAACAGAAGCTTTAGCAAAAATTGGATTAAGCAATTTACAAATTAAAGAAAAGTTTAATGCACTCATTGTTGTTAAATCTTGCAATATTGAATATAAAAAATCAGCACATCTTGAAGATCAATTATCTATTAGATCTTTTGTAAAATCAGTAACAAAAACATCTTTTTTTATGAATCAGTTTATAAGTAAAAATGAAATCTCGATTGTGGAGGCACAAGTTCATTTAGTTTTTGTAAATGAAAAAGGTAAACCAGTTAAAGTTCCACATATAATTTTTGATAATTTTAAACCTTATTTTTGCGATAGTATTAAACTTTAGTTATTCTTTTAGCTCTTTGAAACAAAGTAATCATCATTTTTTCAGAAATTAATTTTGTATTTACATTTCTTGGACTAGGATGGTAGCAAGGAATTAAAGTTACATTATCAGGCAATAAATAGGATTTACCATGTTTGAAATGTATTTTTTTAGTAAGAGTATATTTTTTTTTATAAAATTTAAGACAGTTATCAAAGGCAACTTTTCCTAATGTTATAATTAGCTCTAATTTTTTTAAATTAGAAATTTCTGTATCAAAATATATGGAACAATTATCCAATTCTTTATTAAGAGGTTTATCTCCTGGAGGAACACATTTTAATATATTTGTGATGTAAGTAGATTTTATCTTGAGACCATCATTTAAATTTTTTGAAGTAGGTTGATTAGCTATTTTTGCTTTATATAGACATTGAAATAAAAATTCTCCAGATTTGTCACCAGTAAAAGCGCGTCCAGTTCTTGTTCCACCGTGTGCGGCAGGAGCTAACCCTAATATTAGAAGTTTTGCGTTCACATCACCAAATCCCGCAACTGGTTTACCCCAATATTTTTCATTAATATTTTGTTTTCTTTTTTCTTTAGAAATTTTTTTAATGAAATTGGTTAATCTTGGACATTTTTTGCATTTAATAATTGTTTTATTAAGACTTTTAAATTTATTGTTCATTTAATTAATTGATAGATTGGAAATAGAATATTAGATTATAATTATTATGTCTTCTAAAAAAGCAATGAAACAAGCCCAAAAACAAGCTTACGCAAAACACAGAAGCAGCATTACAAATAGCAGTAAGTTTAATTTTAAAAATAAAAATTCAATAAAAAAAAATAAAAAGAAAAATTAACTTTCTTTTTCAAATCTTTCAATTTTTTTACATGAAGACATGAAAGAAATTCCCTCTTCATTATTTATCACAGTTTTTATCATAATATTTGGATTGTCTATTTCAAATAATAATTGTGTGTAAAATTGAGGATAGCCAATTTTATCAGTCAAAATTTTATCATTCTCTTGATAGATAAAATTTGTTAATGTGTTTTCTTTTTTTATAGAAAGATCTGTAACACGATATTTTTTAAAAGTTTTGTTGTTATAGACAAAATTTCTTGTCATTAATGATTTTTCTAAATCTAAAATATATTCATTCTTTAAGAAACCATCTTTTTTATTATCACAAGCGCTAAGAATGATAATTTCTGCATTTGAACTACTAACAGTAAATAAAGTTAGTATAATTAAAGAAAGAAAATTTAAAAATTTAATTTTTTTCATTTTTTTCAGTTAAAAATAATCCTATTAATAGAAGTGCTGTCCATCCAATGCCCAATAAAGCTTTTGGGCTTGTTTGAGCACTCCACATTTCTAGGCCTAAAGCACCAAAAATTAGACCAATTATATAAATTAAAATTATAATTGACGATTTATTCATTTTTTAAATTTTTCTTAAATAGAGATATTCCGTTATTAATTTTGTGCTCATAAGATTCATTAAAGCTTTCCAATTGCCATCCACTTAATCTTTTTTTAATTGTATCAAGGTTAGTTTTTTTCCAATCATCATTAGTCGCTTCAAGTTTCCAAATCTTCTTTTCATCATTGTTTCTTCCACAACCATAGCAATAACCTGTTGATGGATCCGTTTTGCAAATGCTGATACATGGTGAAACAATCATTTTTTAAATATTTTTATAAATTATAGGAGATAAATAGTTAATTTTTTTACAATTGTCATTGGACAAATAGTTTCAATAATATATAAAACCTCGTAATTTGCGGGGCGATGGCGGAATTGGTAGACGCGTTGGTCTTAGGAACCAATATTTTCGGATGTGAAGGTTCGAGTCCTTTTCGCCCTACCAAATATTAAATTATTATGAAAGTTACAGTAGAAAATAAAAAAGGTCTAAATAAAGACGTTAAAGTTTTTATCGATAAAGAGACAATGAACTCTTATATGGATGAAAAATATGAAGAGATTAAAGGAACTGTAAACTTAAAAGGTTTTCGTCCAGGGAAAGTTCCAAAAGAAGTTTTAAAGAGACAATTTGGAAAAGCTGTATTTGGAGAAGTATTAGACAAAGTATTAAAAGATACATCAACCAAAGCTTTAGAAGAGCAAAAGATCAAACCCGCAGGCCAACCAAAGCTTGATTTAAAAACTTATGGTGAAGATAAAGATTTAGAATATGTTTTATCAGTAACTGAATTGCCAAAAGTCGAAGTAAAATCAATAGAAAGTATTAAGTTTGATCAGTACTCAGTTAAAATAGACAAGAGTGAAACAGACAAACGAATTAAAGAAATCGCAAAAAATCAACCTAGCTTTAAAGAGGCAAATCAAGATACAAAAGCTAAAAACGGAGATCAAGTAACTATTGATTACAAAGCAACAGTAGATGGAAAAGATTTTAAAGGAAGTGAAGGTAAAAATACACAATTAACTCTTGGCAAAGATTTGTTTTTAAAAGGTTTTGACAATCAGTTGATAGGAGTAAAAAAAAATGATGAAAAAATAGTTGAAGCTATTTTACCAGAAAATTTTCCTGAAAAAGAATTAGTAAATAAAAAAGCACAATTTAATTGTAAAGTAATAAATATTAAAAATCCTGAGGAAGTAAAGATAGATGATACTTTTGCTAAAAACCTAGGTGCAAAAGATTTAGATGATTTAAAGACTTTAATATCCAAACAAATTAATGATGAGTACAAAAATTCATTAGATCAATTGTCTAAGAATCAAATTTTAAAAGAAATTGAAAAAATTAAAGTTGATGAAATTCCTGAAAATTTAGTTGAGGAAGAAGTTAAAATTCTTTCACAAGGTATGTCTGAAGAGGAAGCAAAAAAAAACAAAACTAAATTTACCGAAACTGCAAAAACTAGAATTAAAACGGGGTTAATTTTGAATGAATTTGGCGAACAAAATAAAATCAATGTTTCAGAACAAGAAATACAAGCTGAAGTACAAAAACAACTAAGAATGATGCCTGGACAAGAAAAAATGGTAATGGATTTTTATCAAAAAAATCCATCTGCGGTAGCAAGTTTAAGAGGTACAGTTTACGAAGAAAAAATTTTAAATTTAATTAAAGATAAAGCTAAAGCAAATAAAAAAGAAATTTCAAAAGATGAAGCTGAAAAAATTCTAAAAGAAGCTCATAAACATGATCATAATCATAATCATGATCACGATCATGAGGGTGAAAAAAAAGAAACAAAAAAACCAATTAAAACAAAACCTAAAACAGAAAAAAAACCCTTAGCAAAAGCTTCCAAAACAAAGCCAAAAGCAAAAAAAGTTAGCAAAAAGTAATCTCAAGTTGTATAAGTAATACGAATCAACTTATGACAACAAAATTATCTGAACACATGAATACTTTAGTTCCAATGGTTGTTGAGCAATCTAATAAAGGTGAAAGAGCTTACGATATATATTCTAGACTTTTAAAAGAAAGAATTATTTTTTTAACTGGTCAAATAAATGACAACGTTGCATCATTAGTTACAGCTCAATTATTATTTCTTGAAGCAGAGGATCCAAAAAAAGAAATTTATTTATATATTAATAGCCCAGGTGGGTTAGTGACAGCGGGTCTTGGTATTTATGATACTATGCAATATGTGAAGCCTGATATTTCAACTTTGTGCATTGGTCAAGCAGCCTCAATGGGATCTTTCTTACTTGCTGCTGGAACAAAAGGTAAAAGATTTTCACTTCCAAATTCAAGAGTAATGGTTCATCAACCATCGGCTGGTTTTCAAGGCCAAGTAACAGATATCGAAATACATGCAAATGAGGTTTCGTCATTAAAAAAAAGATTAAATGAAATTTACTCTAAACATACAGGTAAATCTGTTGATGAAGTTAAGTCTGCTTTAGAGAGAGATAACTTTATGACTGCAGAAGTTGCTAAAGACTTTGGTTTAATAGACGAAGTAGTAGAAAAAAGATCATAAGACACCATATATTGAACGTGTGACAATCCTAACTTGATTAGTAGGAGTCTTCTATAATAAAGTAATTAAATTGATTCGTTAAAAATTATATTATGACAACAAATAATAAAAATATTCTTTACTGCTCTTTCTGTGGAAAGAGTCAACACGAAGTAAGAAAACTTATTGCTGGTCCAACAGTTTTTATTTGTGATGAGTGTGTAGAATTGTGTATGGACATCATTAAAGAAGAAAGCAAAGATACTTTTGTAAAACATCAAGACGGCCTTCCTTCACCAAAAGAAATTTGTACTGTTTTAGATGATTATGTAATAGGCCAACCTCATGCAAAAAAAGTTTTATCTGTTGCTGTTCATAATCATTATAAAAGATTAAACTATGAAAGCAAAACTAGTAAAAATGTTGAACTTGCAAAATCTAATATATTATTAGTTGGTCCAACGGGATGTGGTAAAACACTATTAGCTCAAACTCTTGCTAGAATATTAGATGTTCCATTTACTATGGCTGATGCAACAACTCTTACAGAGGCAGGATATGTCGGTGAAGATGTTGAAAATATTATTTTAAAATTATTACAGGCTTCAGATTATAATGTTGAAAAAGCTCAAAGAGGAATTGTCTATATTGATGAAGTTGATAAAATTAGTAGAAAATCAGAGAACCCATCAATAACTAGGGATGTTTCTGGAGAGGGTGTTCAGCAAGCTTTATTAAAAATTATGGAAGGAACAGTTGCAAGCGTTCCACCTCAAGGAGGAAGAAAACATCCGCAACAAGAATTTTTACAAGTCGATACAACTAATATACTGTTTATTTGTGGAGGTGCTTTTGCTGGTCTTGATAAAATTATTTCTCAAAGAGACAAAGGAACATCAATTGGGTTTGGTGCTGATGTAAAAAATACTCAAGATAAAAAAACTGGTGAATGGATGAAAACCCTTGAACCTGAGGATTTATTAAAATTTGGTTTAATACCAGAGTTTATTGGAAGACTACCTATGATTGCAACCCTTGAGGATTTAGATGAAAAATCATTAATTAAAATTTTACAAGAACCTAAAAACTCTTTAACGAAACAGTATCAAGAGCTGTTTAAACTTGATGGAGCAAAATTAACTTTTAAAGAAAATGCACTAAAAGAAATTGCTCAAAAAGCAATTAAGAAAAAAACAGGTGCAAGAGGTTTAAGATCAATTTTAGAAAATATTTTATTGAAAACTATGTATGATTTGCCAAGTCAGGAAAATATAGAAGAAGTTATTGTTGACGCAGGAGCTGCCAAAGGTCAGTCCCAACCATTATTAGTTCACACCAAAGGTGACAATAAATCAAAGTCAAATAAACCCTCAGCGGCTTAATATACCTAATAACTAATAAAAACCTATTGCAATATAAAATATAATATCCATATTAAAGACTATGGATATCAAAATCACATCACCGTTATTGCCGTTGAGAGACATAGTAGTCTTCCCAAGTATGGTAATCCCTCTTTTTGTTGGAAGAGATAAATCTATTTCAGCTTTAAATGAAGTTATGAAAAAAGATAAAAAAATTATATTAGTTACTCAAAAAAATTCTGAAATTGATGACCCAAAAAAAACAGATATATTTATGTATGGATGTGAAGGAAACATCCTGCAACTTTTAAAACTTCCTGACGGAACTGTAAAAGTTTTAGTTGAGGGTGTTAAAAGAGTAAAAATATTAGATTTTAAGGATAATGAAAAATTTATAACTTGTGATTATGCGCACTATAAGGATGTGATTAATAAAGATGAAGATTTATATCCACTTGCAGCAACTGCTCTTAGAAGATTAGAAAAATTAACTTCTATTAATAAAAAAGTTTCAAGCGAAACTATCAGTACAATTAAACAGTTAAAAGACCCATCTCAAATTGCAGATAATATAGCCTCTCATATCAATGCAACAATTTCTGAGAAACAACAAATTTTTGAAACATTAGATGTGAAGAAAAGAATAAATGCCATCGTTAAAATAATGGAAAATGAAACAAGTATCATAGGTGTTGAAAAAAGAATTAGAGGTAGAGTTAAGACTCAGATGGAAAAAACTCAAAGAGAATATTATTTAAATGAACAATTAAAAGCTATTCAAAAAGAACTGGGTGAAATTGAAGATGGCAAAGATGAAACAACTAGCCTTAATAAAGCAATTACAAAAGCAAAGATGCCTAAAGAGGTTGAAAAAAAATGTTTGCAAGAGCTTAAAAAATTAAAAAACATGAGCCCAATGTCAGCTGAAGCAACTGTAGTTAGAAACTACCTAGATTGGATGACTGAACTTCCTTGGCACAAAAAAAGTGAAGTTGATATTGATTTAACAAAGGCCTTAAATATTTTAGACAAAGATCATTTTGGCCTTGAAAAAGTTAAAGAGAGAATAATTGAATTTCTAGCTGTCCAAAAAAGAATGGAAAAAATTAAAGGGCCAATTTTATGTTTAGTTGGACCTCCAGGAGTTGGTAAAACTTCTTTAGGTAAATCTATCGCTAGAGCTACTAATAGAGAATTTGTTAGAATGTCAGTTGGTGGAATGAGAGATGAAGCTGAAATTAGAGGTCATAGAAGAACTTATATAGGATCGTTACCTGGAAAAATAATTCAAATGATGAAAAAAGCAGGAACAAAAAATCCGTTAATTTTGCTGGACGAAATAGACAAAATTGGAAATGACTATCGAGGAGATCCATCATCAGCTTTATTGGAAGCATTAGATCCAGAACAAAACACTACATTTAATGATCACTACCTAGAAGTTGATTATGACTTGTCAGACGTAATGTTTGTGACTACTGCTAATACATTAAATATTCTCCCACCTCTTTTAGATAGAATGGAAGTAATAAGGTTAGCTGGATACACAGAAGATGAAAAAATTAGTATTGCAAATAAATACCTTTTACCAAAACAAATTAAAGATAATGGTGTTAAAGATAAGGAGATGAAACTTGACAATGATATCATTAAGGACGTTATTAGAGGCTACAC
>Ga0257115_1002683_pt1 | contig 10317 bp, 14 predicted proteins | sample SI112_100mmetaG_FD_194465 | JGI IMG/M metagenome (GOLD analysis project Ga0257115, IMG submission 194465) | Marine microbial communities from Saanich Inlet, British Columbia, Canada - SI112_100m | ecosystem: Environmental > Aquatic > Marine > Inlet | place: Canada: British Columbia | collected...
ATGAGATCTAGCCCACTCATAGGAAAGCTTGCCCTCTTTGATCAATTTTGGACTAGATTTTACTTTACTCAATAAGCAAACCCCAGTCAGGGGATATAAAATACTATCATGCGAATCTAAATAAATGACAGATATTTGGTAAAACACATGGCATGGAAAAAAATTGCAGAAAAAGGTGAAGTACCATCAGGTGGAGGCAAAGCATTCAAAATTGAAGGAAAGCAAATTGCAATTTTTAATCAAGATGGATATCATGCTATGGATGATCTTTGTGTACATCAAGACGGATCAATTGCACCAGGTAAATTAGAAGGAGATATTGTAGAATGTCCATTACATTTCTGGCACTACAACATCAAAACAGGAGAATTAGTAGATTACCTAAAGGATGTAAAATTAGAAACATATGAAGTTCAAGCCAGAGATGATGGACTCTATTTGGATATTTAATAAGCAATTATGCTAATTCATGAAATTCAATTTTAAGTACAATTTTTATTCCAAGAAATTATTTAAAAAAAACATTGAATCAAGACATCATTAATGAAATAATTTCTCAAGATTACGAATCCATTACCAACAAAATCGAAGAATTCATAGAAAATGAAATTAAAAGAAATAATGCAAAAGGAATTATTTTAGGTTTAAGCGGAGGAATTGATTCAGCAGTATTAACATACATCTGTAAAAGAAAGTTAAAAGAAAAAACTCTTGCATTAATCATGCCAGACACAACAATTACTCCAACCAGCGAAACAGATGATGCAATGAAAATTATCGGTTCAACAGGAATTGAACATAAATTAATCGATATCAAGCCAATTGTAAATGAATATTCAATGTATCTAGTACCTAATGAAAAATCTAAAGGGAATCTAAGAGCAAGAGTAAGAACAAACATACTGTACTATTATGCAAACATAGAAAATTATTTGGTGCTAGGTTCAAGTGATAAAAGTGAGTATCTGATTGGATATTTTACAAAATTTGGAGATGGAGCATCAGATTTGACTCCAATTAATTCATTGTATAAATTACAAGTACGAGAAATTGCAAAATATTTAGGAGTACCTGAAAATATAATATCAAAAAAGAGTAGTCCACATCTTTGGAAGGATCATGAAGCTGAAAAAGAATTAGGAATTCAATATGAAGAAGTAGATTCAATTCTGCATTGTCTTTTTGAGAAAAAACTTTCAGTTCAAGAAACAATAGAAATTACAAAAATAGATAAACAAACAGTTGAAAAAATTTATGAATTAAACATAAAGAGTGAACATAAAAGATTACTACCACAAAAATATGATGTAAAATAGCATGAATCTTCAAGATACATTATCAAATCAAGTGCAAAAATTAGAAGACTCAAAAAAAATAAAGATCTACCTGTGTGGAGTAACAGTTTATGATGAATCGCATATTGGGCATGCAAGAACAATCATCGTATTTGATGTGTTAAGAAAATATCTGGAGAGTAAAAAGGTAGAAGTTGAATTTATTCAGAATTTTACAGATGTAGACGACAAAATCATAAATCGAGCAACTACAGAAAATACATCTGCAGAAGAAATCAGTAGTAGATACATTAAAAATTATTTTAGAGATTTTGATGGATTAAATATTAAACGTGCAACAAACTATCCTAAAGCAACAGAACACATAGACGACATCATAAAATTTGTGGAAAAATTGATTGGGAAAAAATATGCATACGTTTCAAAAAATGGAGTGTATTTTTCAGTTTCAAAATTTCCAGAATATGGTAAACTATCAAAAAAGAAGATAGATGAACTGCAATCAGGTTCAAGAATACAAATAGATGAAACAAAAAAAGATCCTTTAGATTTTGCAGTTTGGAAATTCTCAGATACAAACCCAACATGGGAAAGTCCATGGGGAAAAGGAAGACCAGGATGGCACATAGAATGCTCTGCAATGAGTGTAAAGTATCTAGGAGAAAATTTTGACATTCATGGGGGAGGAAGAGATCTAATTTTTCCACATCATGAAAATGAAATAGCCCAATCAGAATCACATACAGGCAATCAATTTGCAAAAATTTGGATGCATGTAGGAATGGTCACAATAATGGGGGAGAAAATGTCAAAATCATTAGGCAATACAAAATCAATCAAACATGTTTTAGAAAATTGGGGTCCAAATATTATCAGATTATTTTGCTTATCAGGACATTATTCCAAAGTGATAGATTATTCAGAAGACATGTTAAAAGAAAATCTTACAAAATGGAGACAAGTAGAAACATGTTATTTTGAATTAATTCATGCAAATAATCAAAATCAAGAAAACATATCAGAAAATGTTAAAAAAATAGGCATGGAATTCGACAAATCATTAGAGGATGACTTCAACACACATCTTGCATTATCTGCATTTTTTGAATTAGTGAAAGAAACAAACAGATTAGCTGCTGAAGAGAAATTAGGAAAAGAAAATAGTGAAATTATTAAAAAAGAATTTGAAAGAATCTCAAAAATACTCGGGTTGAATATTCCAGAGATGAATCAAAGTGAAATGGAAAAAGTAAATGAATTAATTTCAAATAGAGAAAAATTTAGGGAACAAAAACAATTTGATGATGCAGATAAAATTAGAGATAAGTTAAATGAAATGAATATAGAATTAATTGATCATAAAGAAAAAACAATATGGATGAAAAAAGAAAAAATAAAATCTGAAAAATAAAAATAATTTACGCGTAAAAATTAGTTGCAACTAATTAGTTGTGTCTAATTAGTTGTGTCTAATTTTAACAGCATTTAATAGAATTAAAACATAATACAATGCATGAATGTATGGAATAAGTTTTGGAATTGGTATGAAAATAAAATACTAGGAAGTATTGTAATTATTGCAATAATACAATTCATTCAAGTACCACACATGGTATGGAATGCAGACATTATGCTTGAAGCAGGAATCATTTCAAGAGTACACCCAATAATTGATTGGTTTCTATACGGAGTAGATTTAATTGAAATTATTTCAATAATCAATGTAGGGATGATTATGTTTAGTTTAATTAAAAAAAGACGTGCAGATAAAAAACATTCTAAGATAGCCTAATCCTTTCCGGACCAGATAACTCTTTGAGGGAAAGGAATTTCAATTCCAGATTTATCAAGAGCACGTTTGAGAGTATTCAAAAGAATTGGTTGTGCATTACTCCAATCATCTCTAGGATGCCAAACAAATACATGAATATTTACACTAGAATCACCTAATTCATCAATTCGAAATTCAGGCTCAGGAATCTGAAGAATGAAGGGCATTGTGTGTAAAATCTCATGTTTCATTACAGAAATGGCATTATCAATATCAGATTCATATGAAATTCCAACAGTCGCATCAGCTCGTCTAACAGTAGATAGAGTTAATGAGCGAATATTGGATGTGAAGAATTTTTCATTAGGAATTCTAGTTACAGTCCCATCAAATTTTCGAATTTTACTAGAGAAAGTTCCAATATCAAGAAGAGTTCCAGATATTCCCATATCAGGAAGTTCAATTGTATCACCATGTTTTGCAGGTTTTTCAACAATTAAGAATAATCCAGAAATTAAATTAGAAACAACAGATTGAGTTGCAAATCCAATTACTACAGCAAAGATTCCACCAGCAACCATAATTCCAGATAAATCAATTCCTTGACTAGATGTAAATCCTAAAAATGAAATTACTAAGATTCCAAAATAAATTAATTTGCTAATATTTTGTGCAGTATCTTTAGGTAACGAGGGGGCATAATATTTATGAAATAATAATTTTGCAATTTTTGCAATAATTACACCACCAGCCATTATAATTCCACCAATCAACAAAGATAGAACAGTTAATTCACCAACAAGCTGCATTTCAGATAAACTTTGAAGAAATTCTAAAATCATTATTCCAATCCCATCTCCATGTGTGTACTAGCAGTTTTATCTTCCCAGGTGGGAGACATAGACCAATCAGTTTCAAGTACAGTAGTTTTTACATCAGCAATATTTACAGCAGCACGTTTTTTCATAGTGATTTTTATTCCATCAATGATTGTTTTAGAATCTTGATAGTAAAGAGAATTATCAGTAATTTGAAATACAATTTTGCTTATAGATTGTCCAAAAGATAAAGTATTCTCAACAATAATTTGCATTACACCTTCCAAATAGGAATTGGAATCACTGTAATCAGTGGCTAAAGAAACTTTTGCATATTTACACAAGGTTCCAGTATCAGGAGAACCATACAAACCAAACCTAGAATTCAAAGGATTACAAGTAATCCAGTCAAGTGAATCATGATTTGAATCATGGACTAAAAAAATACCTATTTCAATAGGGCAGTGAACAAAAATACTTGCAGCAGAGTTCTCACTAAGATAGATTTCCTTATCAAATTGTAAAAACATATGGTTAGTTCGCCTTGCAGGATGATTGAGGGGTCGAATTGGAGCCAATTCAATTTTAAGATTTTGAGATTTTACGGGGATAATTTTTTCAACAATTTTTCCTTCAGAATTTTTTCGAAAATATGAAAAAGCATTATCGCTTATTCTATGAAACTTGATCACAGTATTTGGTAGAAACAATTCGAGATCAGACTCTAAATCATATAATCCATAATTTGAAAGGGGTGCATCAGAATCAATATCCATGATTTTCATTTTATAATAGAAAAGTCAGTAATTTCCTTCATTGTAACAACTTTCATTGTCAATCTCATTAGAAATCATAGACAAGAAAAGAGAGTGATTAACTTCTAGTTCTCTTTTTGATAGTTGCAATTTTTTTAGACGATCTAGATTCCTTTGTTTTTGAAGTTGATTTAGTAACTTTTCCTTCAGTTTTCATACTTTTTCCACTTCTCCTAGCAGCACGAGATTGTTCTGCTCTTGTTTTTTGTTCTTTCTTTGCTTTTTCTTTTTGTTTTTCAGTTAATTTTGTTCTAACCATATTCAATGTAAAGATCTTATCATAGATAAAGGAATTCTTATGAAACGTTAGAAAAAGAGTTAGCAGAAACATTTAGATCGTCAAATTTTCCAGGTTGGATAATTTTTGTTAAAATTTCCAATCCTTCAATAGTTCGAATACTAGGTTTGCTGAAAAAAGAATTTGCGTCCACTGCAAATATTTGATTATTTTTTACAGCATTTAGAGAATTCCAGGCACGATTATTCTTTAAAATTGAAGTATACTCAGAAATAGTACGAGCAGTATCAAACCCACAAGGCATTAAAATTATTATGTCAGGATTAGAATTTATGACTTCAGCAATATCCATACGTCTAGAATGTTCTCCAGTTTTACTAATTAAATTAATTCCACCAGCAAGTTCAATCATCTCAGGAATCCAATGACCAGCAGTAAAAAAAGGTTCAATCCATTCAAGTGCAAGCACTCTAGGAGTTTTTTTATTTTTAGAATTTTGAATATTTTTAATACGTTTTTGTAATGAATTGACAATTTCTAATGCTTTTTGTTCTTGTTGTAAAATTTTACCTAATTTTGTAACAGATTGAATTATTTCTTTTAGATTATGTGGGTCCATAGAATATAATTCAGGAGTTCTAGGAAGAATATCTAAAGCAGTTTTAACTTGGGTGGTGTATGCGGCACAAACTTCACATGTTTCTTGAGAAATAATTAAATCAGGATCAGCATCAAGAAGATTTTTTTTATTTAATTCAAAAATATTTTTCCCATCACGTAATAGAGTGCAAGTAATAGTATTGATTTCATTACTAGTTAATTCATCAGAATTAATTACAGATGAGATAACTTGTGGTTTCAACGTAGCAGTAACAGGATATTTACACTCATGTGTAACTCCAAATAATTTATCTTCTACACCAAACTCATAAAGTAACTCAGTAGCACTTGGCAAAAATGAGACTATTCGATCAATTCCCATATTTCAAAATAAATCATACAACTTTAAAGATTATAGATTAACTAATCATTAATATCAAAAATTAGTCAAGTTAATAGGCTCATTTTAGGCATAACCAACATTGTCATCAAGTTCTCAAGACATACGACGATCAATATTATCAAAATGGCATGAAACATTATCAAAACATGGAAATTTATTTTCATCAGATTCTATTAGCGGTACAAGTCCACCATCAGTATTTGTTGGATCGTATAATTATCCAAAAGTGTTTGTTGGTCCAATGGTACCACCAATTCACGGGGATACCAGTTTATTAGATAATCCAGAAAAATGGAAAGGAAAATCACTTGAAGAAATTATTAATTTTCGTTTAAACTTAGTTAGAGGAATTCAAAAAACACCAATAGAACAAACAGAAGGCAAATACATTGAAAATTTACAGGAAGTTACAATGTCATCAAAACCAACAGATCTAGATTTAACATTTAACAAAAATGTATCAACAAATATTTCCATTGATGGTGAAAGTGCACCATTTGGACCAGTAGGAGAAATAAAATCTGCAAAATTTTCAGGCAGTGTATCTACCAAACCAATTGAAAAAATATTCTACGATAGAGATATGAAAGCACAAGATGCAGTTTTAAAATTATATAATTCAGGAATTGAAATTTCCAAAATACAAAAATGTTTTAGTATTGGAATGTTAGGGCAAAAAAGAAAGATAGTACCCACAAAATGGAGCATTACTGCAACAGATGACATCATATCAAAATCAATAGTTGAAGAAATTTTAGAAAACAATGTAATTGATACATGTAAAATTTTTTCATATGAACATTTAGGAAACATATTTTCAGTGGTGTTATTTCCACATAGATGGATTTTTGAAATGGTGGAGGCATGGTATTCAAACGGAATTTTAGGATTTGGTTCAGATAACGAGGATGCACGAGGAATAAATCATCAACCAAATATTGCAGGAGCATATTTTGCAGCAAAATTAGGAGTTTCAGAATATCTATTAAAAAATAAAATTCAATCAGGAGTTTTAATTTTTAGAGAGATACGACCGGAATATGCAATTCCAGTTGGAGTGTGGCAAGTGAGGGAGGGAATAAGAGAAGCAATGAAACAAAAACCAAAAGTTACTTCAGATTTTAATCATGCATTACAATTAGCAGCTACAAAAACAAGCATTACTAAAAAAGAATGGATTGCAAATGGAAGCATGGCTAATATGGTCAGACAAAAAACACTTTCAGACTTTGTATAACAGATTAAAAATTAATTTTACCAGAATGAACGAATTCTAGCAACATTTCGATATCTATCGTGCAATAGGAATCCAGACATCAATCCCATCACTGAACCAAATATCACATGTAAGAATGCAGAATACCATAATACGAAGTCATTGTTTGCAATTAGTTGTAGTAATGCTTCTTTTTCTTCAGGTAGTATATTCAATACTGAGTCAGTTGAACTAAGTTCAGATTCCATAAGTGGCATCATGACCATAGTATGTAATGGTAAAAACGCCAAGCTAAATACAATTGCACCAGTAACTGCACCAGTTAAAATTCCCTTAGGAACGGTTACAATTCTAAATGTTCTCCAATAAGATGCTGCTAAATTAAAACAAATACCAATTAACGCTGCAACTACCATATGCATGATCAACCCGATTCCAACTGCAGCTAATCCTTCAACACCCATGGGAATACCTATTGTTTTGTAAAAGGTCCCATGTGGAATGTTTATCTGTTGATCAATTGAAAGGAATGACGAAAATATTGCACAACCTGCAACTAAACCTGCACCGAATCCAACTTTTACATTATCAAAAAGACTTGATTTTTCCTCATTTATGGAACTCATCATATAATCTCAGAATAAGGTATTTTATAAAGGAATAACAAGTTCGCAATAGTGGTAAGATCAGCAATATTTAGTCCAAAAACAGACAATGGGTATTGAATTGGCATATTTTTGAGAATTGAACAATTACAATGAATTTTAGAGATCCAATACGGTCTTGACTTTATTTAGTCATCATGAGATATATCAGATTTATTTTTAATTTTTTCCAAAGTTTGATTAATTTCTTTTAAAGCCCATTCAATATCAGCAATATCATCAGTAGACAATGATTTCTTCCATTTATGTAAAACAGTATGACCAATTTCTGAACAATTAGATAATAAATTCCAGTAAGGATGATGTTCTGCAGTAGCATGTGCTAACTCAGTTACATCGTTAAGACCATTTTGAGCTCTAGCCAATGAAGTAATTTTTGTACCAAATATTTTGATTATGTCATATTCAAGATCTTCTTCAATTTTTAGCCCAAGATCAGTTTCATATTTTTTGACTAATTCAATTAAATCATGATGAAAATCTTCAAAAACAGTCATTGTGATAATCTCTGATGTTCTGCCAACATACATCTGTTAAAAACTACAATTATTCCAGCTTTTCGAGCTAATTCTTCAGATTCAAAATCATGAATTCCCTCTTGAAGCCAAATTACTTTAGGTTTTTTTTCAATACAATCACGAATAATTGATGAAATTTGTTCAGAAGGTCGAAATACATCGATAACATCAACGTCACCATAAATTTCAGAGATGGAATCATAGCAAGTCACATCTAAAATTTTCTCAGCAGTAGGGTTAACAGGAGTGACATCATACCCATTATCAATTAAATATTTGGGAACATAATGTGCTGCTTTTGATGAATGTTTAGACATTCCAATTACAGCAATTTTTTTCAATGATAAAATATCAAGAATTTGTTCATCAGAATAAGAATCACGCTCCATAATTAGTTTAGAAAAATGTAGAATATAATTTTTGAACAGAGCATATTTGTTCAACAAATACAAATACAATTAAATTTAAAAAATAATGAATAAAATGACAAAATCGATATTAGTCACAGGTGCAACAGGATTCATTGGTTCAAGATTGGTGGAGGAGTTAATCAATAAAGGATACGATGTAACGAGTTTAATTCGTAAAGGGAAAAAAGGAAATTTAAAATCAAAAATCATTTACGGAGATTTAACAGATGAAAAAATAGATTTTAAAGATAATCAATTTGATTGTATTTTTCATCTTGCATCTCATACACCTTTAGAAAAAAATAAAAAAATTTTAGAAAAAGTAAATTTAGAAGGAACAAAAAAATTGTTTAACGAAGTAAAATCAATAACAAAAGCAATTATCTATATTTCAGGATTAGGGGTATATGGAGAAACTGGAGAAACAATTGTAAATGAAAATCAAAAATATAACCCCAATACAAATTTTGTAAAAATTAGATTAGATGCAGAAAAATTTCTAAAAGACAACACATCCAAAAATAAAATAGATTTTTCAGTGGTTCATTTTGGGGACGTATACGGACCAGGTGGATGGTTTTATGAAATGTTAATCAAAAGATTGAAAAAAAATACATTCAGGATGCCTAAAGGGGGAGAATATTACAAAGGATTTGTGCATGTAGATGATGCAGTAGGCAGCATGATGGCAGTATTAGAAAACAAAAGGTTTGGAGAATCATTTATTGTTGCAGATTCAAACCCAGTAACTTTCAAAGAATTTTCAAACTTCACAGCAGATCAAATAAATGCAAAACATCCAGGAAGCGTTCCAATGTTTTTAGCTAAAGCAATACTAGGAGGAGATTTGATTAAATTATTAACCACGTCAATGAAAGTATCAAATAAAAAAATCTCCGAAATATATGAATTCAAATATTCAAATTATAAAGAAGGAATAAAACAAATTATTTCAAAATTAAATGAAAACAATAGAATATGATGTAAATCACAGAGTATTTTAATTATAAAAAATTAGAGACAATATGGAAACAGAACCAAAAGATGTAATTGTATTAGGTTCAATTCGTCGAGGGAAAAAGAAATTTTCAAATATTCAAAATGAAACAAAAATTACAGCAAAAGAATTAAATTCAATTTTAGAAGATCTTGAGAAAAAAGAATACATCAAAGTTGAAGAAAAAAAAGGATGGTTTGGGAAAAAGATTGAATTGAAAATTACAGAAAATGGTTCAAAAGAATTAGATAAAAAAATCATAGAAATACAATCAAAATGGAAAGAAATGCAATCAATTTATGAAACAGGAGATAAACAAAAACTTCAACAAAAAATGGAAGAAAATAAATCAATTCTTCCATCTATGATGTTTTTTGGAATGATGGATATGATGATGTTTTCAATGATGTTTAGTATGATGGGAATTGGAATGTCAGATTATATCTCACAAGAAAACATGGCAGATGCAGGTATGGATGATACAGGTATGGATGATACAGGTATGGATGATACAGGTATGGATGACGGCGGATTTGATTTTGATATTGGGTTCTAGAGCACATTTTATACT
>Ga0257115_1002685_pt1 | contig 10315 bp, 10 predicted proteins | sample SI112_100mmetaG_FD_194465 | JGI IMG/M metagenome (GOLD analysis project Ga0257115, IMG submission 194465) | Marine microbial communities from Saanich Inlet, British Columbia, Canada - SI112_100m | ecosystem: Environmental > Aquatic > Marine > Inlet | place: Canada: British Columbia | collected...
TTATTTGATGATATTTATGTAAGGGAAATTAATGATTAAAAAAGAAAAAATATCTAAAGATAACATAGTTAAATTTCCATCAAAACTTACAGATCTTGAAAAAGAAATTGAAGCTGTAATTTTTGCGGCTGCTGAGCCTCTTGATGTTGACACAATAGAAACTAAAATTTCAAAAAAAGCAAATGTTGCTAAATCGTTGGAAAAATTACAGCAAGAATATTCAAGCCGGGGTATAAATTTGGTGTGTATAAAAGATAAATGGTCTTTTAGAACGTCACCTAAACTTTCAAATTTAATGACACAAGAAAAAACTGTTGAAAAAAAATTATCGCGTGCTGCTATTGAGACCTTAGCCATTATTGTTTATCATCAACCTGTCACTCGAGCGGAAATTGAAGAAATACGTGGTGTTGCATTTGGGACAAATACTTTAGAAATATTAATGGAATTAGATTGGGTTAAACCAGGAGGTCGTAAAGATGTTCCAGGTAAACCTATTCAATACCTAACAACAGATGGCTTTTTAAGTCATTTCAATTTACAAAAATTATCAGATCTTCCAACAGTTGATGAATTAGGTGCCGCTGGTTTAATTGATAGCGCAAGTGTTGATAATGCAATTTTTGGCTCGAGCAAATTTTTTAAAGAAAAACAAGATGAAAAGAAAGAAGATATCTACTCAAATATTGACGAGATGTTAAATAGCACTCTTGATGAAGAGGAAAAAGATACATAAAAAAGTCACTTTTAAATCAACCATAAAAAGGTTATAAGTTTTTATGAGTATAGGAATTTGGCAAATAGCAATTGTTGTAATATTAGTTGTCTTATTATTTGGACGTGGAAAAATATCTAGTTTAATGGGTGATGTTGCTAAGGGTATTAAAAGTTTCAAAAAAGGAATGGCGTCAGATGTTACTGACGAAAGCGAGCCAAAAAATATTTCCGACGAAAATAAAGACTCAAATAACAAAGATTAAAATACATGCCTACTATTGGTTGGTTTGAAATTTTAATTGTAGTAGCTATTGCTATTGTTGTTCTTGGTCCAAAAGACTTTCCTTTAATGTTAAAAAAAGCTGGTTCTTGGATTGGTACAGCCAAAAGATACATCAATGATATTCAAAATGAAGTTTCAAATATTGATATTGAAGATGAAAAAATTGAAAAAGTAGAAAAAGATAATAAAAAAGATGAATAACGAAGAAAATGAAGGTGGCTTCATAAGTCATTTAACAGAACTAAGAAAAAGACTGATTCATAGTTTTTTGTTTTTGTTTATTTTTTTTATTGGATGTTATTTTTTTGCTGAAACCATATATGGGTTCTTGGTTGATCCCTTTGCTAAAGCTGTTAAGGATGATGGATCTGAAAGAAGATTAATCTTTACAGCGTTACAAGAAACTTTCTTAACCTATCTAAAGGTTTCTTTCTTCACAGCTTTTTTTGTTACATGTCCATTTATTCTTATGCAAATCTGGAAATTTATAGCTCCTGGTTTGTACAAACATGAAAAAATAGCGATTATGCCTTACTTAATTTTAACACCAATATTATTTCTTCTAGGGGGAATGTTAGTTTATTATTTAATTATGCCTCTTGCGATTAAATTTTTCTTATCGTTTGAAAGTACTGGTCTATCAACAAGTTTACCCATACAACTTGAAGCCAAAGTAAATGAATATCTATCTCTTGTAATGAAACTTATTTTTGCTTTCGGATTAAGTTTTCAATTACCTGTGGTACTTAGCTTGTTAGCTAGAGTAGGTGTTGTAGATAGTCAGTTCTTAAAAGATAGACGAAAATATGTTGTGGTTATAATTTTTGCAGCTGCTGCTCTGTTAACACCACCAGACCCAATTACTCAAATCGGGTTGGCCATTCCATTATTAATTTTATATGAATTATCAATATTTTCTGTAAAATTTATAGAAAACAAAAATTTAAAAAATACTGATGCATAATATTAAAGAAATTAGAAAAGACTTTAGTTTCTTTGAAAAGTCTTTGGAAAAAAGATCTTTGAATATTGATTTTAAGAATTTACAAAAATTGGATGAACAAAATAGAGATTTAATTCAACAAAAAGAAACTCTTGAAAAAGAAAAAAAAGATATATCAAAATCTAAAGATGAGTCTTTGTTCAAACGATCAAAAGAAATTTCTTCTGATTTAGAGAAGGTTTCTGATAATCAAAAAAAAATTAAAATTGAATTAGAAAATATACTATCAAATATCCCAAACATACCTCATCCCGATGTTCCTAATGGTAAAGATGAAAATGATAATATTGAAATTTCAAAATCAGGTAAAATACCTCACTTTGATTTTAATCCTAAATCACACTACGAGCTAGGTGAAAAATTAAAAATGCTTGATTTTGATCTTGCAACAAAAACTACAGGTTCAAGATTTGTTTTTGTCAAAAACCAGTTAGCTTTATTGGAAAGAGCATTATCAAATTTTATGCTTGATACTCATGTAAATCAAAATCACTATCAAGAAATTTCACCACCATTAATTGCTTCTGATAATACAATGTTTGGTACTGGGCAACTCCCAAAATTTGAAAATGATCAGTTTGAAATTAAATTTGACGGAGCGTCTGACAGAAAATTTTTGATACCTACAGCTGAAGTAATCTTAACAAATATGGTTAAAGATAAAATTGTTGATCGTAAGGATTTGCCCATAAGATTAGTTGCGTCAACTCCTTGTTTCAGAAAAGAAGCTGGTAGTTATGGTAAAGACACTAAAGGTATGATCAGGCAGCATCAATTTTATAAAGTTGAAATGGTTAGCATTGTTGAAAAAGAAAAATGCTCAGAAGAGCTAGAAAGAATGACTAGCTGCGCAACTGATATATTGGATAAATTAGAATTACCTTACAGAAAGATTATTTTATGCTCAGGAGACATGGGTTTTAGTGCTGAAAAAACTTATGATATAGAGGTTTGGCTTCCCTCAGAAAATAAATATCGAGAAATTTCTTCTTGTTCGTCATGCTCAACATTTCAGGGTCAAAGAATGAAAACTAGATATAAAACTGAAAATAAAGAAACCCACTACGTTGGCACCCTTAATGGAAGTGGACTAGCTGTTGGTAGAACATTGATAGCTGTTTTAGAAAATTATCAACAAAAAGATGGTTCAATTATTGTACCAAAAGTCTTAAGATCTTATATGAACAATTTAGAAAGTATTTCATTCAATTAAAGTTGTTTTCACAATTAAGATAGTATAATAATTCATCTAATTTATAAGGAGATTTATGGAAGGTTCAGGAATAGGACAATTTATACCGTTAATTTTAATATTTGTTATTTTTTATTTTTTCTTAATAAGACCTCAACAAAAAAAGGTTAAAGAACATAAGGCAATGGTTGAAGGTTTAAAAAGAGGTGACAAAGTTATAACTTCTGGAGGTATTACTGGTACCGTTGAAAGATTAATTGATAACGATAAAGTCGAAGTTGAAATAGCTGACAATGTTAAAGTTGAAATTGTGAAAGCAACAGGCATTCAAGGTCTTTTAAATACTCAAGAAGTTAAGAAATAATAAATTAAAGTAAAGTGCTTTATTTTTCAAAGTTAAGAATCTTATTTATAACTCTATTTTCATTATTATTTATTGTTATAGCCTCATCAAATTTAATTAAAGTTGGTGACAATTTTTTTAGTAAAAAGATTAATTTAGGTTTAGACTTGCAAGGTGGCTCGTATCTATTGCTTGAAATTGATAATGCACCAGTTATTGAGCAAAAACTTCAAAATTTGACCACAACAATTAGAAATTATTTTAAAGATCAAAATATAAAGATTAATAATATTAAAATTGAAGATGAAAAAATATTTTTTAATACTGATAATCAGAGCAAACAATTAATAATTGATGTTTTTATCGATGAAAATAGTGATCTAAATCCTTATTATCCTAGATTCAAATCTCATCAATTAGAAATTGAAGATACAGGCACAAATATTCAAGTAAATTTTTCAAAACAAGGATTAATTTCTTTAAAAACCTCTTCTCAAGATCAAGCAATAGAAATTGTCAGAAGAAGAATTGATGAAGTAGGAACTAATGAGCCAAATATTTTGAAGAGAGGAAACAATCGTATTTTAGTTGAACTCCCTGGTTTAGATGATCCTATGAGAGTAAAATCTCTTTTAGGAAAAACCGCTAACTTAACTTTTAGATTTGTTACTAGTAATGAAAACGATAGGTTTGGTGTTGAAAAATTAAAATATGAAGATGGAATTGAAGAAGCAACTGTAAGTAAACGTATCATAATTAGTGGTGATAATCTTTTAGATGCACAGCCTCAAATGGATACACAAACAAACCAAACCATTGTTTCTTTTTCATTAGACAGGGTGGGTGCTAAAAGATTTGGTAAAGCAACTTCTACTGGTATTGGAAAACAGCTTGCCATAGTATTAGATGGTAAAATAATAAGTGCTCCAGTTATTAGAGACACTATTGCAAGTGGTTCAGGACAAATTAGTGGAGGATTTACATTCCAATCTGCAACAGATTTAGCACTTTTATTAAGATCTGGTGCATTGCCGGCTCCACTAGATATCATCGAAGAAAGAACCGTTGGGCCAGATTTAGGTCAGGATTCAATTAATGCAGGAATGATTGCTTTAGCTTTAGGTTTTCTTTTGGTTATAATGTTTATGTTTGTTAAATACAAAATTTTTGGTTTAATTACTAACGTAACTTTAATCATTAATTTATTTATTTTGTTAGGAATTTTAACTTTATTTGAAGCCACATTAACACTACCAGGTATCGCAGGAATAATTTTAACAGTTGGTATGGCTGTTGATGCAAATGTTTTAATTTTTGAGAGAATTAAAGAGGAATTAAAAGATGAAAAGAATAATATTGTAGCTTTTGATAGTGGCTATACTAAATCCCGAACAGCAATTATTGATGCTAACATCACAACTTTATTAGCAGCAATTATACTTTTTTTTATGGGGTCAGGTCCAATAAAAGGTTTTTCTGTTACTCTTGGTGTAGGAATTTTTACCACACTATTTTCAGTTTATTTTATTGCAAGACTTTTCACTAGCCTCTATGTGTCCAAAAATAGAAATAAGGAAAAATTAATTTAATGATAGCATTTAACAAATATTATAATCATTTTAATTTCATATCTGTTCTATTGATTACTTGTTCGCTAGCTCTATTAGTTTTTAAAGGACTTAATTTTGGAATTGATTTTAAAGGTGGCACACTAATTGAATTAAGATCAACAGATACAAAAATAAATGTTAGTTCACTTAGAGATAAATTTAGCCAAATGAATCTTGGAGATGTATCGGTTAAAAAATTTGGCAATGAATCTGATTATTTAGTTAAATTTGAAAATAAAGATAATAGGAAAGATATAATTGAAGAAATAAAAACTAACCTTGATAAATCTTTTGGTAATAATTTTAATTTTAGAAGAGTTGAAAATGTTGGACCCAAAGTAAGTGCTGAGTTATTAAAATCTGGTGTAATTGCAATCTCTTTATCTTTAGCGATAATGCTCTTTTATATTTGGATAAGATTTGAATGGCAATTTAGTCTTGGTGCAATATTGGCTTTATTTCATGATGTTATAGTTACTCTTGGTGTGTTCTCTTTGTTTAGTCTTGAAATTAATTTATCCATCATAGCTGCCGTCCTAACTATAGTGGGATATTCGATGAATGACACAGTTGTTATTTTTGATCGTGTAAGAGAAAATTTGAGAAAATATTCTGATATTAAAATTTTTGAGTTAACAAATATTTCAATTAATGAAACCTTATCTAGAACGATAATTACTTCAGTTACAACATTATTAGCTTTAATAGCCATTTATTTTTTTGGAGGTGAAATTTTAAAAGGATTTTCATTAGCAATGATTTTAGGTGTAGTTTTTGGAACTTATTCTTCAATTTATATCGCCAACACTGTTTTAGTTAGACTTAGAGTTTCTCAAAAAAATGTTTTGAGAGAGGATGATAATAACTAAATTAGAACTATCTAAAGCAATATATTTGCATGAATAAAAAACTTTGGGAAGCTTCAAAAAAATTAAAAATAAATTCAAATTTATTTAAATTTGAGAAATTTATATCAAAAAGATTTAAAAAAAATTTTAATAAAAACTACGAAAAGTTTCATAATTGGTCTGTAAAAAATTCACATAATTTTTGGAATAGTGTTTGGGATTATACAAAAGTAAAAGGTGAGAAAAAATCAATCACATTAAAAAAATCTTCAAAATTTTATAAAAATATTTTTTTACCAAAATCAAAATTAAATTTTTCTGAAAATTTACTTTCTAAAAATAATAATGAAAAGGCGATCACTTTTATTAGTGAAGGTGGATTCCGTGAAACAAAAAATTGGAGAGAATTAAATAGAAACGTAAAGAATGTTGGTGCTTTTTTAAAAAAAATAAATATCAAATCAAAAGATAGAGTAGTAGCCTATATGCCAAACACTTCAGAAACAGTTGAGGCTTTTTTAGCTACTGTAGCTATAGGGTCCATATGGTCATCATGCTCACCAGATTTTGGTATAAATGGTGTTGTGGAAAGATTTTCACAAATAAAACCAAAAGTCTTATTTGTAACAAATGAATATTTCTATAATGGAAAAAGGATTAATATTTTAGAAAGAATTCCCAGCATAATTAAAAAGATACCAACCATAAAACATATAATTGTCTCAAATTATCCAGGTGAATCAGAAATTAAACAACTTCCAAAATACAAGTATATTAAAACCTATAATTGGAAAAATATTATCAAAGAAGACGAAATTGAATTAAAATTTTCAAAATTTGATTTTGAACATGAATTAGCAATTCTTTTTTCAAGTGGTACAACTGGTAAACCTAAATGTATATGTCATAAAACTGGTGGTGTATTATTACAACATTTAAAAGAACATCAGCTACATTGCGATATAAAAGAACACGATAATGTCTTTTATTTTACAACTTGTGGATGGATGATGTGGAATTGGTTAATTTCAGTTTTAGCCTCAAAAGCTTCAATTGTATTATTTGATGGTTCTCCAATGTACAAAAAAGAGGACCTTTTATTAAGAATAGCAAATAAAGAAAATATAACTTTACTAGGTGTTAGCGCAAAATATATTGATTCATTAAGAAAAACTAAAAAAGATTTTAAAAAATTATACAAATTACCTAAATTAAGAACTATTTGTTCAACTGGTTCTCCCTTATCTGAAGATAGTTTTAAATATGTTTACAAGAATATAAAAAAAAACATTCACCTCGCATCAATATCAGGTGGTACAGATATTGTATCTTGTTTTGTTCTGGGAAATTTATATCAACCTGTTTATTCTGGTGAAATACAAAACAAAGGTTTGGGAATGGATATTCGTGTCTTTAATGAAAAAGGTAAATCTGTTTTAAATGAAAAGGGAGAACTTGTCTGTGTTAATCCTTTTCCATCAATGCCTTTAAAGTTTTGGAATGATAAAAATGATACTAAATTTAATAAGGCATATTTTAATAAATTTAAAAATATTTGGCACCATGGTGATTATGCAAAAATAACTAATAAAAAAGGCTTTATAATTGTTGGTCGTTCAGATACAACTTTAAATCCCGGTGGAGTTCGTCTTGGAACAGCTGAAATTTATTCTGAAATTGAAAGATTTAATGAAATTAAGGAGTCCCTTGTTGTTGGTCAGTCATGGGATAATGATATTAGAATTGTTTTATTTGTGATTTTAAATTCAAATTATGAACTTAGTGAAGATTTATTAAAAAGAATAAAATTGCAAATTCGAAAAAACGCATCTCCAAGACATGTCCCTCATAAAATAATAAAAGTAAATGACATCCCCAGAACCAAAAGTGGTAAAATTGTTGAATTAGCTGTAAAAAATATTATTGAAGGTAATAAAATTAAAAACAAAGAGGCCTTAGCAAATGCACATGTTTTAGATGAGTTTAGCAATATAAAAGAACTACAATATTAACTTAAGCAAAGCTAAATTAAAAATAAAAAAAACTAGTAAAGATTTTGCGCTGCTACCATCGCAAGCAACATTGGTAGAGAAAGTAGAGTGTTTGTTCTTGAGAACAACATCGCTGTTTTCGCTGATTTAGCTTTTAATTCAGGTTCACAATCAACTATACCTAAGGCTCTTTTTTGATTAGGCCATATTACAAACCACACATTAAAAGCCATTATCACACCAAGCCACATACCTATACCAATAGCAGTGTGTTTTGGAATTCCAGAGCCGATACTTAGTGTCATCGCATCATGTAAATAACCATTAAGTAAAGCTAAAACCAATCCAGATAGTACAGTTAATGCTGCTGCCCATCTAAAATAAAATAGAGCTGCAGGAGCTATAACTTTACCAATCGCTGGTTTTTGATCATCTGGAATCTTTCCCATATTTGGAATTTGAACAAAATTGAAATACCAAAGTAAACCAATCCACATAATTGCAACAATTACATGTATATATCTAAACAACCAACTCCAGAACAATGTATCAAATGCAAATCCACCATTTAAATAAAATAAACCAATAAACAGCAATATTGCTAATGTTAGGGATGCATGGATTGTTTTAGAAAGTGATGATAATAAATTACTCATGATTCTGTGTATTTATACACTAATTTTTCAAAAATATTAACAATCTTTTAATATATTATTTTAATAATGGTTTTAAAAATTGACCAGTGTAACTCCCTGGGATTTTACAAATTTCCTCAGGTTTACCTTCTGCAATAATGTTGCCACCCTTAACACCGCCCTCAGGCCCCATGTCGACTATATAATCAGCAGTTTTTATGACGTCTAAATTGTGCTCAATAACTACGACAGTGTTACCTAGTTTTACAAATGTATGAAGTATTTCTAAAAGTTTTTTTATATCATGCTGATGAAGTCCAGTAGTTGGTTCATCCAATATATACATGGTTCGACCAGTAGATCTTTTAGAAAGTTCTTTTGCTAGTTTTATTCTTTGAGCTTCACCACCTGAAAGTGTTGTGGCTTGTTGACCAATTTTTATATAACCTAAACCTACTTTTTTAAGTGTTAAAAGTTTTGTTTTAATATTCGATATATTTTCAAAATATTCACAACCTTCATCTACCGACATATTTAAAACGTCTGCAATGCTTTTATCTTTAAACTTAATTTCTAATGTCTCTCTATTATATCTGGTACCTTTGCATTCATCACATTGAATATACACATCAGGTAAAAAATGCATTTCATATGTTATAACGCCATCTCCCTCACAAGCCTCACATCTTCCACCTTTAACATTAAAAGAAAATCTTCCAGGTTTATAACCTCTAGTTTTAGACTCAGGCAAACTTGTAAACCAATCTCTAATTGGACCAAAGGCACCAGTATAAGTTGCTGGGTTTGATCTAGGAGTTCTTCCAATTGGTGATTGATCTATGTCTATAATCTTATCTATTAACTCAACACCTTTATAACTTTTGAAAGCTTTTGGCGCCTTTCTAGCTTTATTGTTTAGGGTTAAGTTTAAAGCATGATATAGAGTTTGTAATATTAAGGTTGATTTACCACTTCCAGAAACACCTGTTATACAAGTGAAACTTCCCGTTGGTATTTTAAGGTTTACATTATTTAAATTGTTTCCTGTGGCACCATTAATTTCTACAAATCTTCCATTTTTTGCTAATCGACGAGTTTTAGGAATTTCAATTATTTTTTTATTGGATAAATATTGTCCAGTAATACTGTTTTTATCTTTTTTTATTTCTTCGAATGTTCCTTGTGATGTGACTTGTCCACCGTTAGTCCCAGCTTCTGGCCCCATATCAATAATATGGTCTGCATTTTCCATTGTCTCTGTATCGTGCTCTACAACAATTACGGTATTGCCTAAATCTCTTAACCTTTTAAGAGCATTAATTAATTTAACATTATCTTTTTGGTGCAATCCTATTGAAGGCTCGTCAAGAACATATAAAACACCTGTAAGTCCCGATCCAATTTGTGAAGCCAACCTTATTCTTTGAGCTTCACCACCTGAAAGTGTCCCAGATTCTCTTGATAATGTAAGATAATCTAAGCCAACATTGAGTAAAAAGTTTAGTCTTTCATTGATTTCTTTCAAGACATGTTCTGCAATTTTAAATTGTCGCTTATCTAAATTTTTTTCTAAATCATTAAACCATTGAGACGCATCAAGGATTGATTTTTTTGTAACTTCACTGATGTTGTGATTGTCAATTTTTACACATAGAGCTTCTTCTTTAAGTCTGTTTCCATTGCAGCCTTCACA
>Ga0257115_1002698_pt1 | contig 10283 bp, 7 predicted proteins | sample SI112_100mmetaG_FD_194465 | JGI IMG/M metagenome (GOLD analysis project Ga0257115, IMG submission 194465) | Marine microbial communities from Saanich Inlet, British Columbia, Canada - SI112_100m | ecosystem: Environmental > Aquatic > Marine > Inlet | place: Canada: British Columbia | collected...
GTGATCTCATTGTCATAGAGCTCCCAAAAAAATCAGGCATTTGATCATATCTAGTTGACAAAATATCGTATGTTCCAGGTCTAAGGTGGCCATATTTACTCATAAATTTAGAGTATGATATTTTTTGATTTTCAAGTGAATGCATATCATCAACTAAATCAGTAGCGACAGTTTGAATGCTTGCCTGAATATAATTAACCTCATCAAAAGTCAAAATACCCTTTTTGTATAGTGAGATTAGAATAGTTTTTGCAATAAATCCATGCCTTGCAAGGATTGAGAATGGGATTGTGCCATACTGAATACAATCGTCCATAATAGTAACCATAATAGATAAATTATTACTATCCTTATTTAATTTACTATATTTGTCTTGTTCACTTTTAAGATAGCTTATCTTTTCAAGTGCACTACTAATAGAATTATTCTGATTTCCATTAAGTAGCATCATCGTTTGATCTAGATGGCATTTAGTAAACTCTTGTTTCTCTTCTAATGTCAAAACATCTCCAATAAGATGTTCAATTTTTTCCTCAATATCAAAACTATATGAGGTAATTGCTATATCAAATTCAATCTTGTCATGCAGTTCTGGAAATTTTTTTAGATTATCAACCCAATGATTTACTAGCTTCTCAGAAATAGTAGCAGATATTTTTTTGGGCAAAAAAGATTGGAAGCTAAGGCGAGTATCAATAAAAGGTTGACCTGCAAGAGTTATCATTAACGGTTGTCCTCTTGGAACCGTGTATCCCATATCTGACCTAGCTTGACTCCAAGCATTATCTGTAATAAGTTGCTTATAAAGTGAAGTTGCAAGAGATCGAGGCGCCCTTCCAATCATTTCCACTGGATTCCAATCAGGCATCTGACCAAGAACTGTTGTTGTTCCATAAATACCATTTATTTTATTAAGTCGATCTGAAATAAATAATTCTAATCCTTGTAAAACGTTATTCACTCTTTTCACAACAGGTCTATTCCAATTGGATTTAGTAGTAATGGCTCTAACTTGAAGAAGATAAGGAGTTAAATTTTCTCCAAGTACAAATTCAATGTCCAAAAAATGACTTTGCATTAATTCTTCTAATTCTTTAATAGCTTGAAGTAGGATTGTAAATCTTTCAGAATGGAGCTTATTAGAAGAATCTCGATGAACATAGATGGTTCTATTCGAATACTCACTATCCCCAGAAGTTACTGCGTCAGTTTTGCCTGACTGATCATCGTAGTTAATTACATAATATGGTGCGCCAGTATTAAGGTCATGTGTAAAAATCACTCCACTCATAGATGAATCTTGAACCATCTCTTGAATAATTATTTCGTCTCCATTCAATATTGGGCGTTTTTTTTCATAACTAGAAATTACAGTATTAATTGCTTCAATTATTTTTGAAGAGCTTCCAAAAGGAACGTTTAAAACTGATTCGTATTCTCCAGCTAATGAGCTAGTTACAGAATCTTCGTCAGAAGCTGAGGACCTCACTGCCAATAAATTACAGTCAAATACTGAAGAAATGAGTGCTAATACTTTATTACTATCTTCTTTAAATTTTTTTACATTTATCGATATGAAATTTGGAACAACAAATAAAGATAGTTTTTTTTTAACACTAATTAAATTATTTGATTTTGAGTTTTTGTAACTATTCATAATAATTTTATTTTTTAATTACTACTCTTAATGTAATTTTTTATCACTAATTTTAAGCTTGATACTTGATAATTTAACTAAGAGATTCATTTGCGATACTTTTTTGATATAAATTTTTAAATTATGCCCACAAATTCATCTAACGGAATTATCCCATAATGATGGGTCAATTAAATCAAGATCATTTGTATTAAATTTCTTTAACTCATTAACACAAGAAATGCTTTTTAATCCAATTATTTCCTCTAAATGAATCTTATTATCGACCCCCAAAACAATTTTATCAATACATTGGTTTGACATTACAAAGCCAATACATGCTTGAAGAGCTGAAATATTTTGTTTCTCAAGCAGATCATCCCATGATTTCCAAAGATCCTTCCAGTCAGAAAATTTTTTTTGGCGGTTATTTTTATTAAGTAGCAAAAGCCCTTGAAGGAAAACAGAACGCGCATGAGTTTCAACTCCTTTATCACTTAAAAACCTTAACCAACCTGATATTTCCATTCTCCTATCTAATATATTGTAAGGAAACTGAACTATATCTGGTTTAAAAAGGTGATAAAGTTTATCTAACTCTTCAGGACTATATAATGAAAAACCAATTTTATTAATTACACCAGATTTTTTAATTTTCTTAAGTGAATTCCATATATCAGAACCACTTTTCTCTAATAATTGAAGAGGGAAGTGCAAAAGAACAGCGTCAATATTTTTTACATTTAATCGAGCTAATGAATTATTAATATTTCTAGAAATCCAGCCATGTATATCTTGACAAGAGCTTGGAATTTTAGGAATTTTAGTAACAATTTTCCACCCATTCATCCCAGCTTTACCAATACACTCCTCACTATCTCCATAACTTATTGCCGTGTCTATTGTGAAGATGTTATGGAGTCTAGCAAAAGAAAGAATTTTTTTAATGTTATATTCACTTACCTTTCCATTGTTATTGGCAATACCATAATTCATTCCAAATTGGGCAGAACCTATTGCTATCCTACTTTCTTTCATTATTAGTTTTGATTTATGTTGTTGATTTTTCAAAATTGTATCTTTTGAATAATTTCATTATTACTAGCAAGGCACTTAATCAAAACGTCCTACTAAAATAAACTTTATTTAGTAAATAAACACTATAAAACTTCACTTTCTAACAATGAATAAAATAAAGAATTATGCCAAGCACCATTATGCCAGTAGGTTTGTCTAAGCTCTCCATCTAATTTAAAGTTTAAACTTTTAAAAAAAATCTTTTTTGGCTCATCCATACTATAAATTTCAGCCCATAATCTGTGTAAATTTAATACATTAAAACCATAATTTTGTAACAACTTGGCAGCATCTATTGCATAAACATCATCAATATACAATTCTTTATGCCCTAAATAAATAGAAAAATCTGCGCTTCTATTCATCCAATCTAAATAACACAGTCCACAAGCGCCAAGTAATTGATTTGAACCAGTTTCTACAATTGAAAACATTTTATGAAGAGAATTAACATCATTAATCGATTCAAACCACTTGATTTGATTGAAACTATTTATTTCTCTTGATTCTCTAAAGTACTTTCTAAGCTCAGGATTATTTCTCCACTCCATTAACTGAGGCAAGTCATTTTTTTCTATGGCTCTCAGACTTGTATGTTTTCCAGTTAGCATTTTAAATCTCCCCAAGTAAAATGAGCTCCTTGAACAACTTCCTTTGTAAGTTTTTTCCCAATTAATCTCTCTCGTTCAAAAGGCAAAATTGAGCCTTTAGGTGCTGGCCTTAGAACTTCAACCATTTCTTCTGTGATAATATCATTTATTGATAAATCTTTTGAAGCTCGCAAACATCTTCTCTGTAAAACTGATGTTTCTTTTTCATTATCTTCAACTTTTTTTATTGAATCACCCAAAGCATACTCTAGTTCTAATGCCCTATCAATCATTTCCTTCCAGGTGTCTGGATTCATAGAAAATCTGTGGTCAGGGCCAACAAGATTATTGTCATTAGTAAAATGTTTCTCAATTACTTTAGCTCCTAAAGCTATTGCGCCAAGAACTGTAGAGTGACCTAATGTATGATCAGATAAACCTAAAATAGCCCTAGGGAAAAGCTCTGCATAGGACTTAAGTACATTCAGATGTATGTATTTGAAATTTTTACTAGCTGCAGTATAGTTAGTATTACACTGCATTATTACAATGTGGTTGTTTATTGTTTCAATCTTTGCCATTAAATCAATAATTTCATCAAGTTTAGATGCGCCCGTAGCTAATATAATAGGCTTATTATAATTTGCCATTTTTAAAACAATATCATGATATGTTAAGTCACCAGATCCAACCTTATAGGCAGGTAAATATTTATTAATTGCTTCGATATCATCAATATCGTATGGTGATGTCATAAAATCTATGCCAACAGTCTGACAAGTTGAAAACAACTCCTCTGTCCACATTAAAGGAACTTCAGCATCCTCATAGGTCTGGTAAATGGACTTGGTCCACGAACTTTGATGACTTGCTTTTGATCCCAGACTCTCAAAACCATAGTCACTGACTATGGATTTAGCTTTAAAATGCTGAAACTTTGCCGCATCAGCGCCAGACTCTTTCGCTAAAAAAATTAAGTCTTTAGCTTTTTCTAAACTTCCATCATGATTTGCAGCAATATCTGCTATGAAGTAGGTCTTAGAGTGAGCACTTATTTTACTATTTCCGATCTTAAAGCTATTTTTATTCATTTAAATACCTCTCATTCTCATTTCTCAACTCATCTAAAGTTTCATTAATTGTTGGCATCTTTTCTTTTAAAGATGCTTCAATTTTTGAGATGTCAAGGCCCAAAGATAAAGCTCTATTGGGATAAACTAACTTATTATCTTTAAATTTTTTGGGTGAAATATTTTTAACTGAATATTCAAATTTTTCAGCAACTTTGATACCAAAGCTATATTTATCAATTACTTCTGATGAAGCTATATTGAACAAGCCATTATTTTTATGTAGATAACACCTTATTAAAATGTTACCTAGCTGATTTACGCTAATTGGAGAAGTAAAGTAGTCTGTAAATAATTCTATCTTTTTTTCATTTTTAAGCGAGTCAAGCAGCCATTCAAAGAATGATTTGGCCATTCTTCTTCTAAACCCAATTATATTAGTACGAACTACAAGGGCATTATCACAAATTTTTAATACACTCTTTTCAGCATTGAATTTAGTAATTGCATAGTTATTAAGAAGCTCAACATCATGCTCTTCATTATGAATCATATCTTTATTATTAAAAAAATGATCAGTCGAAACATGAATAAAATATGAATTAAATTTTAGTGCTATATTAGCGAGTTGAGAGGCTATCTCACAATTAACATATTCAGCCATACTATAACTATTTTCACAAAGTTCAATATTTACTACAGCTACAGTATTAATAATAATATCTGGTTTCCAGGCCTTAAACTGATTATTTAAACTCAAGTCTAAAAAATTGAAATCAATAATATAGTTGAAATTTTCTTTTATATTTGAGGAATAGCCTCTGGAAAAAGCTCTTACATCATAATCTTTAGAAAATAAGCTCACTAAGTTAGAGCCTAATAATCCAGTACCGCCAATAACTGCAATTTTAATCAAGTTTTTTTTCGTTATAAATAATAAAAATTTTAAATTGTTAATTGATTTCCGTAAATACTTTTAAACCAAATTAGTTATGATAAAAAAAATAATTATTTTCAATATATTGTCTTTATAAAGGCAAACTATCACATATTTTTTTTATTCTATCAGGATAAAAAGTTCCATCACTCACAATATAGTAGTTTAGTGCTTGATTATTAGTATATAGATTTGAGGTTATCATCTCATAAAATACTTTATCTAATTCATCTAATTTATGCAAAAATATATTATTTTTCATTTCTTCAAGTCGATCAAAATAGTCTGAATTTTTTAAAGCAATGTAAGGATTGTAAAAGTTTTTTTTATCATCATGGGCTAATATAAGGATATTTTTTTTCATTATTGAGGCCTCTATTATTATTGTTGATAAAGGACATATCACAAACTCTGATTTTTCTAATAAAGCAGGGTAGTAATCCAATTGAGGCTGAAAATCACTTCTTCGTCTGTAGTCGTCTGGCCTACTTTTATGAGACATTTGAGGATCAATAGCAATATGCTGAAGTTTTTTTGATTCTAGCAGATCAAGATAATCATAGTTCTCGCCCCAAGGGTGCGGTCTGTATAGAATTTTACAGCCTTCAGGGAGATCATTTTTAAACCTCTCAACTAACGTATTAAGTAACTCTAGTACTTCTATTTCATCAAACTTTGGCCAGCACCCGGCAAACAAAATATATGGAAAACCAATCAAACTTTTATTTGTTTTGTTAGCTAGATTTTTATATAATTTATTTGTTTTATATTTTGTATAAACATCAAAACGAGGAGTGCCCGCTAAATAAACTTTATTTGAGTCAAACCCTTGAAAATTAATCGCATGACCTTTTGCTTGCTCACCCCATACACTCAAAAAATCTGGTGAGAATGCAAATCTTGATTTTCCACATAAGTTATCCCAGTTATCTATTAAAAGCATTGTTTTATAATTATACTTTTTGCTTGATAAATTCATTACTTCAGCAACTGCAGAGTCCAGCCCGCCATTCGGAATGAGGACCAAATCAGGTTGTACATTTAACATAATTTGATCTAAATCATAGTTTAAAGGTAAGAAATATCTATAAATATTCAATAATAGTTTTGTTAAACCAAGAGAACTTATAGTAATAATAGAACTCAATACTAATAATTTTTTAAACTGCCTAAAAGGACGAAGTAACTCTAAAATTTGGATAATAATTACCTGTAAAAACTTATTTCTGATATATCTAGAAACTATTTTCTTTAATTTTATTGATTTGTAATATACTGTGATATTATGTCTCTTAAAGTAGAAGTAGAACCCTTTATTTAACTTTCTATTCTCATACATCAGTAACATTGAAACATAACTAAATAATTCTTCATTTATCTTACTAACACTATAATCACCTGAGAAATTCCAATATTTTTTAATTATTTCTTCAGAGGCAATTCCTCTAATACATGCAATGTGTGTATCGTCATCTAATATTTTTTCAAAAGCATTTGTCTGAATATAATTTCTAACAAATAGTGGATCAGTAATTATTATTAGTTTTTTTAACTTGCTTACCATTTTTATTCAAACCTTATTGTGATAATATTTCATCTGAATTCCCTTCAGCAACAATCTTACCAAGTTCTAATTTGTACAAGCGATCACAATCTTGAACTGTAGTTAAGCGATGTGCAACAATAATTATTGTTTTGTTTCTATGAAGGCTATGAACTGTCTTCATGATTTGGGTTTCGGTTTTAATATCAAGTGAACTTGTAGCTTCATCAAAAACAATAACCTTTGGATTGTAATAAAGCGCTCTAGCAATACCAATTCTTTGGCGCTGTCCTCCTGACAAACGAACACCTCTTTCACCAACAAATGTTTCAAGCCCCTCAGGCAAACTATCAACCAACTCTCTAAGTTGGGCTAGATTTATTGCCTCATGAATTAGTAGATCATCTATTTTTTCTGAAGGAATTCCAAAAGCAATATTATTACGCAAAGTGTCGTCAGTTAAAAATATAGATTGAGGAACATAACCTATCTGTTTTTGCCAGGTTCTTTTATCAAAGAAAATATTTTTATTATCAACAATTACTTCTCCAATATTTGGCTTTAAAAGGCCTAATATAACATCAACTAGTGTACTTTTTCCAGATCCACTAGTACCAATAATGCCAATACATTCGCCTCTTAAAATTTTTAGTGACACTCCTTGAAGGGAAGGTTTTTTAGTTTTTGGATAAGTGTAACTTATATTTTTCAAATTTATTACATTACTAAATTCTGTGATAGACTTCTTTTTGTTTTTTTCAAGAAAACTCTTTGACAAGTTTAAATCAATAGAATTAAATTCATTAAATAGAACATCTAAAACTGGCATGCTGTACCTCAATGACTGATATGAGGCAAGTATTCTTGTAACAGATGGCATTAATCGAAAGCCGGCAGCGGCAAATACAGCAAGAGTTGATAAAAGAGTAGTGATATTTTTACCCTGCATAGTTAAGACTACAATCATAATACAAAGCCCTAATATTGCAAGCATCTCAAACCAGAAGCGAGGGATTTCTTGAAGGAATGTCTGCTTAATATCAGGATTTGTACTTTTTTTAGTGTGAAATCTATATTTATTAAAAAAATAATTCTCTCTTCCCAGAAATAAAACATCTTTAATGCCCCCTAGCCCTTGTTGAAGATGTTGAATACGCTTTCCATCATGAAACTGTCGCTCAGTGCCCCATCGTGAAACATGAACTCGTGTATAAAAAACTATCATTCCAGCAACCAGCCCAAGAATTACAGCGATGATTATTGTGCCTATTGGCTCAATTAAAAATAACAAAATTATAATTCCAATCATTACAAAAACTTCTCCCACTAGACTTGTGAGAGGAGTTAACAATCTTCCTGTAAATATGGCTACTTCATTTGAAATATTCTGAATGAGCTGGCCAGAATTATGCTGCAAATGAAAAGTATATGGTTGAGATAAATATAATTCAAACAAACGATTTGAAAGATTCATTCTCAAATTTGCAGCAAAATTTATTTTAAACCAAGCTACGAAACTAAGAAAAATGTTCTTAATAAAAAAAACTAAAAATAATGCAATTGCTGTTATGGTCATTAAAGACGAATTACTGTTGATATTAAATAGACTAATAAACTCAGCAATGTACCCAGTAGAGTTGAAAACTTCAGGATCTGAGATCACTTGCATCATTGGAATAATCATGCCAATACTTGCAGCTTCTAAAACCATTGAAATAATGAGAAACCCAAGAAATAAGAGTGCATTTCTTTGCTCCTTAGCACTAAAAATGAACTTTATTTTTTTTATAATTAAAAATTGCTTATTAAACAAGTTACTCATTTATATTAAAAACCCAACAATTATCCATAACAAAATCTAATATATCTTTTCAACCTGGCCAGTGAAAATAGATTTTTTGATTGACTCAACAATCTCCATTGATCTTATAGCATCACTTATATCTGATTTAGGCTTTTTAGAAAATCTAACTGATTCTAGAAAGTTCTTCATTGATAATAGAAACATCTGATTTCTATCTGAATAACTAATTTCCTCGAAACAATTAGAATCTTTAAATAATCTCATTTTATTATCTTCATAATTCCAAAAAGCACTGCCATTTTCGCCAATGATTGATAAAGAAGTGGATTTTGGACGCTGAAAATAATTCATGTGTCCATGAACTTGTAGATTTGTTTTGGAAGAAACTAATGAGTAATTAATTACACTTTCAACATCTATTTCTAATGAAGGGGATAACATTTCATTCGCATATACATATGAAAATGGGCCAAATAACCAATCCAAATAGTCTAAATGATGAATTTGAGTTAATAAGATACCTCCACACTGCTTTTTATTTGCTGAATAACTCAATTTATAATCTTCACTAGGGTGGTAATCAGCAATATGCTCTCCATGAGAAGACATGACTGAAATGATTCTACCAAAATAATTATTATCAATTATTTTTTTTAATTTATTCAATAACTCGTTAAATCTAAACTGAGTTCCTACAGCCATCACAAGTTTTTTATTAATCGCTTCTTTAAAGATATTATTTACTTCATTAAGTTGACACGCAATAGGCTTTTCAATATAAGCATGAATACCTTTATTAATAGCAATTTTTAGGTACTTCAAATGCAAGTTTGTTTCATTTGAGATTATCATTACGTCAATAGAATCTACAACTTCATAAATACTATTAACGACATTAATAGACTTTCCACTTATGTTAATTAAACGAGTTTTTATGTGAGAGCTAACAATTATAATATCTTCTTCACCAAGACTTATCAAATTTTGTAAATGGCGAACTCCTATTGACCCATACCCAATAATTGCAAATTTCATTTTGGAAACATTCCAAATTTATTTATTGCATACTCTGCATGATTTAAAGACACTTCATCATCTATATCTACCGCATACTTAGTGTCAATTATAAGTGGCAAAATTTTATCACCTGTCATTGATTTTTTTTCTAATATAGTCTTTGCTCTAATAATATCAAGCGTACCAACTTGCCAATATGCTTCTGGGAGCAATTGACGTGGCTGATTATATTGCTCATGAATACCAGAGTCAAATAATGGACTCATGAACCCATCACTTTTAATATTCCACATCTTAAATGGAGTATTAATCGGTTCACATACACATCGTAATGAGTCTGCTGTATTGTTAGAAAGCATTGATTCTATACCTTCATCTATCAATGCCAAAGGTCTTAATGGCGTTGTGGGTCTCAAATGTACCAATATATCTGGCCTGTATGATTCATTAATTAAAAGCCATTCTAAAGCATGCTTAAATACAGGGAAATCAGTAGTATTGTCCTGAGCATAATCATCCGGTCGAATAAATGGTACTTCTGATCCAAAATTTTTTGCAATTTTTGCTATATCTTTACTATCAGTAGAAGTTATTACTCTTGTGATGTAT
>Ga0257115_1002702_pt1 | contig 10276 bp, 10 predicted proteins | sample SI112_100mmetaG_FD_194465 | JGI IMG/M metagenome (GOLD analysis project Ga0257115, IMG submission 194465) | Marine microbial communities from Saanich Inlet, British Columbia, Canada - SI112_100m | ecosystem: Environmental > Aquatic > Marine > Inlet | place: Canada: British Columbia | collected...
ATTGTTTCAGACAATACAAACCAGATGATTCTAGTAATGATAGACCCTCCAGAGACGATAGAGGTTCAAGATATTCCAGAGACGATAGAGGTTCAAGAAATTCTAGAGATAATTCTAGATCTAGCAGAGGAAGAAATGATAAAGTTTTGAGAAAACAAGAAAGTTTCTATTCTGGTGGTTCTGCAAAATTCAATGAATCGTTACAGAAAAAATTATATGAAATTTTAGGTGGAAAAACTTGTTCTAGTTGTAGTTCCACTGATGAACGATCTTTAGGTATTTGTGACGAAAATAATAATCAATTATCTACTGAAACTAGACGTGGTAGCAAAGCTGCATCTTGGGGAAAATATATTTCTGCACCTGATGTTGCTAAAAAAGAACTCAAAATATTCTGTTCAAATTGTAATGATGCTGTTAAACCTGCTCCCAAACCACAAGAAGAACGTCCACGAAATAACTCTAAAAGAAGTAAATATTTTCCTAGATAATCTTTAACTCATTCTTTGGTAATTTCAATAATTGATTTAATCATTTTTGTAGATACTAAATTATGCTCTTTATCTAATACTGATTGTATAAAATCCGCAAATTTTTCTACATTCTCCTCATCTTTAAGCAAAATACTATGAGCTGATTTATCCTTCAAAGAAATGACCATTTCATTTTTTATGACATTTAAAATTCCTGTAATGAATGTCTCTTTATCCTCTTTTATGAAAATAAGACTCATTAATTTTTGAGCTTCATATTCATCATCACATGTTATGCTGGTTTTCATTTATTTTCTAAAAGAAATTGTTGTATTTGCTGTTTTGCTTTTTCTCGTTTTTCTTGATGTGTTTTAAGAAAATCATTAATTTTTTCAATTAAAATTGCCTTTAATTCTCCTGAAAGTAGTTTTCCTGATTTATAATCTTCATAAATTTTCTTTAATTTATCATCATCAGGCTCAAAAAATATTCTCAAATATTGAAATGATACATCAATATCTGGATTTCCTCCTAGTTTTCTATGTTGTTCAATATCTGGTTGCCCTCCTGAAAATGCATATTTGTTAATCTTCTTTTTTACGACATCTGGTGTATCTGTTGTGTAAATTGTTCCTTTCTCTTCTGATGCTGACATTTTTCCTCCAGGTCCTGTTAATGCAGGAATCATAATGTTATGAATTAATGCTGGTTTTTGTTTTCCAATTTTTTGTGCAATATCTCTTGTTAATCTAAAATGCGGATCTTGGTCTACTCCTAAAGGTATCAAAACTGGTTTATCCTCAATAAAACATGGTGCTGATTGTAATGATGTATAAAAAATCATTCCAATGTTTGTTTCATTAGTAAATCCAAATGTTGCTTTTGTATTGGAAAAATTAATTTTTTTTGCAACTTGAGCTGCAATTGGATATAATGTTTGAATATTTTTTGTGTTGATTATAATTTTTGTTTTTTCTGGATTGAAACCTAATGCTATGAAATCTAATGCATTTTCATATGCAAAATTTTTGGTCTCTTCTAAAGTCAAATTTGTTTTTGAATAGAATTTTTCATCATCTGTTAATTGAAAGTATAAATTTACATCAAATTTATCTTGTAACCATTTTGCAAACACCCATGGAACCAAATGTCCTATGTGAGTGTGACCTGATGGACCTCTTCCAGTATAAAGAAAAAATTCATTTCCTTTTTCATAATCCTCTAAAATTCGGTCCATTTCTCTATGTGAGAAGAATATTCCTCTTCTGAGCATAAAATGGTCCTCATCTGTCATACTCTTAATTTTCTCACGTAATTTTGGTGATATTTTTTGAGTTCCAAATTTTTCAATTAATTTATCATAATCTATATCTCCTTCAACATGCCAAGGAGTTACAATGAATTCATCAGCTGACATTCAACATGACTTAGGTTAAGGTTTAAAAAGTCTTTTTCGATCTTTGATCTATTGTCACAAGTTTTTCACGATATTGAAAAAAAAATCATTAATTCCTTAAAAGAAAATTCAATTCAGAGCCCTGAAACTCTCGAAAAATCTACTCTACTTTCACCAGATCAAGTTCGACGTGGAATTGAATGGCTAAAATTAAAGGATTTGGCTATTGTGGATGAATCAAAATCAAGTGTTATCAGTTTAGGTAAAAATGGACTAGATTCTTTTGAAAAGGGTTTACCTGAAAGAAGATTACTAAACCTAGTAAAAGATGGACCTAGAAAATTATCCGAAATACAAAAAGAATTGGGATTTGTTTTTGGACCTGCAATTGGTTTATCTAGAAAAAATAATTGGATTGAAACTTCATCTGATGAAATAATTCTTAAAACTTCTCCATCTGAATTACCTGGTGAAAAAACTCTTCAAAAAATTGGAAATAATAAATTAGCCTTAGATAAAATCGACAAAAATGATTTAAATGAACTTTTGAAACGTCCTGATTTTGTTATAGAGGATGTAATAAAAAATAAAAAAATTAGCTTAACTAATTCAGCAAAATCTTTAGATATTTCAAATACTTCTGGAGCGATAGATGTTGAAGCTGAAGTTCCTGAAATTTTTGTTGCAAGAACACATCCATTAAAAGACACTATTGATGAAATTCGTGAAATTTTTGTAACATTAGGTTTTTCAGAAATTCTTGGAAATATGACTCAATCTAGTTTTTGGAATTTTGATGCTTTATTCACTCCCCAGGATCATCCTGCAAGAGAATTACAAGATACTTTTTTCTTAGATGGGATTTCTGCAAAAAAAATTGCAACTCCTGAACAAATTAGGAAAGTCTCTGAATCTCATAAGAAAAATTGGCGATATCAATGGGATGTGAACGAAGCTCGTAAAATGGTTTTAAGAACTCATACTACTTGTGTAACGATAAAGCATTTAGCTGAAAACAAGCCTGATGAAGCACGAATTTTTTCATTGGGACGAGTATTTAGAAATGAAAAAGTTAGCTACAAACATCTTGTTGAATTTAATCAAATCGAAGGTATAGTTGTTGGTAAAGATGCTAATTTAAGAAATTTAATGGGAATTCAAAGAGAATTCTATAAACGAATTGGAATTACTAAAATTAAATTTTGGCCAACTTTTTTTCCATACACTGAACCATCTCTTCAAACTATGGTTTACAATGAAAAACTAGGAAAATGGATTGAACTATTTGGAATGGGAATTTTTAGACCTGAAGTTACTAAACCTCTTGGAATTACTAAACCTGTTTTAGCATGGGGTGGAGGTATTGAAAGAATTGCTATGTTGAAATATGGTTTAGATGATGTTAGAGAGTTTTACAATAATAATTTAGGATGGTTAAGGAGTAACACAAAATGCCAGTAATTGAATTATCTTATTCTCGTCTTCAGAAATTAATTGGTAAAGTTTCTAAAAAACAAATTTCTGATTCATTACCTTTTCTAGGATTGGATATTGAATCTGAAGATAAAGATTTAGTTAGAATTGAGTATAGTCCAAATCGTCCGGATTATTCAACTGATTATGGAGTCGCACTTGGTTTACAAGGATTGCTTGGAATTAAAACAGGTTCAGTAAAAATTTCTATCAAAAAATCTAAAAATTATTCAATAATTGTAAAACCAACTGTTTCTAAAATTCGTCCATTTGTGACTGGAATTATTGCCAAAAATGGCAAAATTGATGATAAAACCATTAAACAATTAATGACTATGCAAGAGGATCTTCATTTTGGAATTGGCAGAAAAAGAAAAAAATCTTCTATTGGAATACATGATTTAGATAAAATTTCATTTCCTTTGATCTATACTACTACAAATAGAAATCATAAATTTATTCCTCTAAATTCTGAAAAAGAACTTACAATTTCTAAAATAATTTCTGATACTGAAACAGGTAAAGATTATGGTCATCTTCTTGGACAATCCTCTCAAGTACCAGTAATTATTGATTCAAATCAAAAAACAGTTTCATTCCCTCCTATCATTAATGCTGCAATAACTACTGTAACTACTAAAACAAAAAATCTCTTTGTGGAAGTTACTGGAATCAATAAGGATGATGCTGAAGATATGCTTTCAGTTGTTGCAACTATTTTACAAAGTGCTGGATTTACTTTAGAACATATTCAAATTTCAGGAGCAAAGAATTCTTCCCCTAAACTTCAAGACAAGAAAATGAAAGTCGATTCTTCTTTAATTAATCAAACTCTTGGATTAAATCTTAACACTTCCAAAATTATTACTTCATTAAAAAAATCTAGATTAAATGCAATTTCTAAAGGAAAAAATATTATTTGTACAATACCTGCATATCGATTTGATATTTTTGGTCCAATGGATTTAGTTGAAGAAGTTGCTTTGGGTTATGGGATTCAAAATTTTGAACCCACAATGTCTCCTTCTCAAACAATTGGCCAGACTAATCCTGTGTCCTTTGAATTAAAATCTCTTAATCAAACAATGATTGGTTTAGGATTTCTGGAGGCATTGAATTCAAGTTTGAGTAGTAAACGTGTATTATATGATATGACTAATAGGGATTCTAAAAAAATTATTTCTGTACTTGATTCAAAAAGTCAAGAACACACTATTTTACGTGATTCTATTCTTCCTGGACTAATTGAGAACCTTTCAAGAAATATTCATGAATCTTATCCTCAAAAAATGTTTGAAACTGGTAGTATTTTTAATCTTCATGAGCCTATATCTGAAAAAATTAATCTTGCAGTAATTAGTGCCCACAAAGATGCAAATTTTACTGAAATAAAATCTATTTTACAAACTGCATTGAAAATTGGATTTGGAATCAAAATTCAAACCAAAACTACAGTTAATTCTAGTTTTGAAGATGGTCATTGTGCTAATATTATTTTTAATGGAAATATTATTGGAATTATTGGAGAAATTCATTCTAAAATTATTGAAAATTATAAAATTCGTGTACCTGCAGTTGGTTTTGAAATATCTTTATCTGAATCCATTCTCAAATCTCTTAAAAACTGAAATCAAAATTAACATAATTCCTAACCCAAAAAATATCATTCCAATTGAAAATTCAATGAAGATTTTTTGAAAAATTTCTTTTTTATCATTTTCTAATATTTGAAAATTTTCTTTTTCTAAATTATTAAAATATTCTATTTGGGGATAATCATAAACTATGATAAATGTGCCTAAAATCATAATTACTAATCCTACCAAAAATTTCTTTTGATTTCTAATTTCCAAAATTCCTTCACACGATTTAATTTCAGTTTTAATAAATTTTTAATAGTTTTTAGTAGGCTTATCTAATAATAAACGCCCAAGAGCAGGCACATATACGGAATAGGATGATGCTGATCGTAATCGATACCAATGATTTCTAATTCACCCAGGTGTGCTACATTATGGGCAACCCCGGTTTCAGAACGTAATGAGGCGTATGGCTATGTCCAATGAAATTTTGCGAGTCAGAACCGGGGAACATAAATTATTTCAAAAACCATTAAACGTTGGTCATTAACCAAATATTGTAATGGTGAATTATTGGTTAGCTAAACAGGAACCAAGTGGACCTAGAGGATATAATTTTGAACAATTGAAAAAAGACAAAACTACTGTTTGGGATGGGGTTCATAATAATTTGGCATTAAAACATATGAGAGAAATGAAGTCTGGTGATCTAATTCTCTTTTATCATACTGGTGTTGAACGACAAGCAGTTGGAATAATGCAAGTTACTTCAAAACCCTATTCTAATCCAAAAGAGGATGTTGAACGTTTTATTGTTGTTGATGTAAAATATAAAAAAACTTTGAAACGACCAGTAACATTAACTGAAATAAAAAAAAATAAAAAATTTAAAGATTGGGAGTTAGTTAGAATTTCAAGATTATCTGTGATGCCTGTACCAAAATCTATTTGGGATGAAATTTTAAAAATTTCACAAGGCTAGTCTAATAGATTTATTGATATAGTAGAATTATCTAATTAATCTATGGCAACAGCTTATGTTTTAATAAACTGTGAACTAGGTTCTGAAGAAGCTATTATTGGGCAACTAAAGGGCTTAGAAGGTGTAAAAGAAGTTCATGGAACTTTTGGTGCATACGATATTTTGGCCAAGATTGAATCTGATACTGTTGAAAAACTACGAGAAACAATTACCTGGAAAATCAGAAAAATTGAAAAGATTCGTTCTACTCTTACCCTTATGGGTATTGAAGGCCAAACATAAACACCCTTTTTTCTAATTATGTTTCTACATTTTATTTTTGTTATCAAAGAGGAGGATCTTGAAAAAAGAAAATCTGAGTTTGAATATATTAAAAAAATGGCACAATTTTACAAAAAGTGGATTAATGACAATTTTGATATTGATTATGAAATCAAATGTGATGAATTAATTACAAAACCTAGAAGTATTTTACAAAAACTTGATACTCATACACTTGTCCGTGATCATGAACAGCGTGGAAAGGATGTATATCATTTCTACTTAACTCATTTTAAACCTCTGTGGACTGATTGCACTTGTGAAGGCTATCATTCAGAAAATTTTGGAATGATATTTTGGCAATCTCCAAAGGAGTCTGACGATGATTTATTTTTGGCAGAAAAAAATTGTACAACTGTCTCACATGAAATAATTCATGAAATGTTGAGAATTAAAGGACATAAAAAATACATTCATGATGTTCATGATGTTTGGACAAAACATTTCTACGAACAATTAGAATTTCAACAATACGATGAAAACTTTGAAAGTACTGAAGGTAAACCTATGTTTTTAACTATGGACATTAGTAATTTTAAAAATTAATTTTTTAAACTTTTAACATTTTGTAACTGAATAAATATTATTTTCAAAATTTGCAGTTTTAAAGTCTAGTTTATTTTCCGGATTATTGTCTCTGGATTCACTTAATTCTTTGAGTTCTACTAATGCATCTGTTCTAAATCCTACTGATGATCCATATACAGCATCAGTTAACATTGTTCCGTGATCTCCTTTTTTAATATCATCTACCATTTCATAAAATCGATTTGTTTCTTTTTTATTAACTGGATTACCTGTGGCCTTGTTATGTGCTACCGAAATATACATTCCATTATTTTTAACTGCAACTAGAATTTTATGATTTTTACCTGTTGCGCCAGGTATGGTTTCATTTACTAATACTTCACATTTATGATACATACTTGATACATATGCAAAAAATCTGTATTGTGCGTATTTCCCTGCATCATCTTCTTCACAATCTACAAAAACTTTATGCAATAAATGTAAAGCATCATCATTCATACTTTGTAATCTATCATCAATTCTGCCTCTTTCAAGTAATTCTGATTTACATTCTTTAGCAATTAAGACCAAGATAAAATCTGGTAAATTATAATTTTTTAATGCAGCAACAAATGAACCTGCTTGTGACATTCCAAATTTTGGAAATCCTTTATTGACCATATTGTAACTGCTCCTTAGAAAATTTTGAAATTATTGACAACGCATTATTAAGCTGGGTTTGGCTTATAATTGTTGAGAATTAATATGCCTATTTTGATATTTTTTTCAAGTTTTAAATTGTAAATATTAAATTCGGGAAGAATTTTGTGTATATTATGGAAATTGATACTACACCTCAACTTGTTTCTAATGTTTATGCAAAATTAAAAGAAAATACTGTAAAGTATAGAGATGTTGTAGGGAGACCACTAACACTTACTGAAAAAATTCTATCTGGTCATTTTAATGAAATTAATGAAAAAAATCTTTCAGGTGGAAAGGACTATGTTTTTCTTAAACCTGATAGAGTTGCATTACAAGATGTTACTGGACAAATGGTAATGCTTCAATTTATGCAAGCAGAACTGCATCAAACATCCTTACCAACTACTGTACATTGTGATCATCTAATTCGTGCTGAAGTACAAGGTGATGTTGATATGAAAGTTTCATTAGATGAAAATAGTGAAGTTTTTAAATTCTTACAATCTGCATGTGCAAAATATGGATGTGGATTTTGGAAACCAGGTGCAGGAATCATACATCAAGTAGTTCTTGAAAATTATGCATTTCCTGGTGGATTAATGATAGGAACTGATTCACATACTCCAAATGCAGGTGGTCTTGGAATGATTGCTATTGGTGTTGGAGGTTTGGATGCTGCAGAAACTATGGCTGGAATGCCATGGGAATTACTTTATCCAAAAAGAGTTGGTGTAAAGTTAACTGGTAAATTAGATGGTTGGACTGCACCTAAAGATATTATTTTAAAAGTTGCAGAAGAACTAACTGTTTCTGGTGGAACTAATGCTATTGTAGAATATTTTGGTCCTGGTACTGAATCAATTAGTTGTACTGGTAAAGCTACTATCACTAACATGGGAGCTGAAATTGGAGCTACTTGTTCTATATTTCCTTATGATGAAAGAATGGAAACTTATCTCAAATATACTAACAGAAAAGAAATTGCAGAACTTGCAAACCAAAATAAAGAATTACTAGTTGCAGATCCTGAAGTTGAATCAAATCCTGAAAAATTCTTTGATAAAATAATTGAAATTAATTTGTCCACTTTAGAGCCTCATATTGTTGGACCTCATACACCCGATTTGGCAAGATCAATTTCTGAACTTGCAGATGATGTAACATCTAATGATTATGTGGATCCAATTTCTGTTGCATTAATTGGTAGTTGTACTAATTCATCTTATGAAGACATGTCTAGAGCAGCTAGCTTAGCTGAACAAGCTAAATCTAAAGGAATTAAATCAAAAATTCCACTACTTGTAACTCCTGGTTCTGAACAAATTAGAGGTACAATTGAGAGAGATGGTCAAATGGACTCTCTAAAAGAAATTGGTGCAACTGTATTGGCAAATGCATGTGGACCATGTATTGGACAATGGAATAGACCTGAATTAGAAAAAAATGAAAAAAATTCTATTGTAACAACCTTTAACAGAAATTTTCCGGGACGAAATGATGGTCAAAGAACAACTCTTAATTTTATAGGAAGTCCTGAAATGATTATTGCATTAGCATTGGGTGGAAAATTATCTTTTAATCCTATGAAAGATGATCTTATTGCTGCAGATGGAACTAAATTCAAATTACAACCGCCATCAATTGCGCCTGAAGTCCCTAAAGAAGGATTTAAGATTCCTGATGGAATTTTTGTTGCTCCTCCTCCTGATTCTACTAATATTGAAGTTGTAATTGATTCTAACAGTAAACGTCTTCAACGTTTAGAACCTTTTAACAAATGGAATGGAAATGACTTTGTTGAACTACCAATAATGGTTAAAGCAAAAGGAAAATGCACCACTGATCATATTTCTCCTGCTGGTGCATGGTTGTCTCTTAGAGGTCACTTGGATAATCTTAGTGATAATATGTTGTTGGGAGCTGTTAATGCTTTTAATGATCAAGTTGGAAATGGGAAAAATATTTTAAATAATGAGATTGAACCTTTTTCAAAAATTGCTAGACAGTATAAGCAACAAGGATTGAATTGGATAATTATTGGAGATAATAATTATGGTGAAGGTAGCAGTAGAGAACATGCTGCTATGACTCCTCGATATTTGGGATGTGTTGCAGTGATTACAAAAAGTTTAGCTAGAATACATGAAACAAATTTGAAGAAACAAGGTGTTTTAGCATTAACTTTCCATGAACCAAATGATTATGAAAAAATCCTTGAAGATGATAAAATTAGTTTAATTAATTTAGATGATTTAGAACCTCAAAAACAAGTTACTTGTATAATTACTCATAATGATGGAAATAAAGAGGAAATTCTATTAAATCATTCTTATAATGAATCTCAAATTCAATGGTTCAAACATGGTTCTGCATTAAATGTACTAAGAAATAAAAAATAATATAAAAAATGGGCCCGATCGGATTTGAACCGACGATCGATGGTTTTGGAGACCATCGCCCTACCAGGCTAGGCTACGAACCCACATGAATCAAAATTATTTGCTTGAATTTTAACTTACTTTAACCAAGATTTATTTGCAATAATCACTAATCTTGTATTGTAAAGCGATAATGGCCAAACCAATCTACTTTCTACTAGGAGCAATTCCTGTAATTGCTGCAATATTACTTGCAGTTCCATTAATAACAAAAAATGAAATTCCGACATCTGCTGCAAATTCTTTTGATAAACTTGAAATTGAATATACGAAACATCAATTAAAAAAAATATCTAATGGAATTGCTGAGAGAACTGGTTCACAAAAAACTGAAATTCTTTTAATCAAAAATGATGGAGAAATAAAATACACTTTAACTGAAAAAGGATATCCTCAAC
>Ga0257115_1002709_pt1 | contig 10253 bp, 10 predicted proteins | sample SI112_100mmetaG_FD_194465 | JGI IMG/M metagenome (GOLD analysis project Ga0257115, IMG submission 194465) | Marine microbial communities from Saanich Inlet, British Columbia, Canada - SI112_100m | ecosystem: Environmental > Aquatic > Marine > Inlet | place: Canada: British Columbia | collected...
CATACCAGAGGACAGCACCATCGCCATCTGCTGGCCCAGCAACTACGACTGGATGCCCACCATTGAACGGAGTTTAGTTATCGGCGACCAACTCTGGACCTACAGTTTTGACCGCCTCCAAGCCAACGACCTCGCCACTCTCGACCGCCAACAGGTGATCAACCTCTAATACAGCCATTACCCCGAACCTGGGGTCTGACCCCAGGTTCGTTTTTAGTCTGGGGTCGTTTTTGGTTTGGGGTTTTAGCGGGGTTGTCCAGGGCTAAAGGCTTAAGAAACGCAGGCGCCTTCGGGGGCCCAAGCTCCGAAACCGCCAATGAGGTCTGAAACGTCGGCAAAACCCTCTGCCCGCAGCATGGAAGCCACCACCGAAGAGCGGTACCCACCAGCGCAATAAACCACCGTGGGGAGATTCGGAGCCAACGCATCAAACTGACTACGCACCGTAGCCACCGGCATATTTAACGCTCCCTCAATAACACCCGCCGACTCGCACTCCCCTGGGCCACGCACATCAACCAGTTGCACCGGGCCTCCCTCGGCCAGTCGACCCACCAACTGGTCAGCCGTCAACCGAGAGGCCACACCCGCATCGGCCGGGCAATCTTCCATAACTGCATACGGCGCTTCAAGATGACCTAAAACCCGGTCAAAACCGATACGCGCTAACCGATTCTTTGCCTCCAACTCGGCACCCGGCTCGGCCACCACAACGATGTCCACATCAACTGGCACAATAGACCCGGCAAACTCGGCGTAACGGCCATTGAGCCCCACGTTAATTGCACCCTCTAAATAACCCCGAGCGAAATCTTCCGGGTCACGGCCATCAAGCAACACCGCACCGGCCTCCATCGCTTCTTGCACCTCAGACCAAGACAGCGCCACCGTAGGCTCAGTTTCGTCCAACAAGCCATGCTCGCTTTTGTTCAAACCAGCGTCATACAAAAAATAACCCGGAGCAGTTGCCTGCCCTTCGGTCACCAACTCAATAAAAGTTTCCTTATCCGGTGCCTTAACGGCGTAATTTGTACGCCGCTGCTCACCAATAGTTGACCACGTATCAGTAGACAAATTCTTGCCACAAGCCGACCCCGCACCATGGCCCGGAAACACCTTGGTGGCATCCGGCAACACCATAAGTTGCCCATGCAGACTGTCATAAAGTTGGCTAGCCAAATCGTCCTGAGAAAAACCCACCGAACTCAACAAATCCGGGCGACCCACATCGCCAATAAACAGCGTGTCGCCAGTCAACACGGCATGCGGTTCTGCATCATCGGCGTGTTCCCACACCACAATGCTCATGGACTCCGGCGTGTGCCCCGGCGTATGACGGAACTCCAAAACCACCTCACCGAGACTCACCCGCTCGCCATCTTGCATAGCGCGAAAATCAAAAGCCGGGCTGGCCACCGACGAATACGCCACCTCGGCCCCCGTAGCGGCCGCCAACTCTAAATGGCCCGACAAAAAATCGGCATGAAAATGCGTTTCGATAACCAGCTCGATGGAAAGACCCTTGGCCTCAGCATCAGCCAAATACTCCCCCACGTCGCGGCGAGGGTCCACCACCACCGCCCGTCCCGTGGACTCATCGCCCACCAAATACGAAGCCTGAGAAAGACAATCCAAGTAGTACTGGTCAAAAATCATTACACAGAAAGTTCCAAGCCCTTACGCAACTTGGCAATAGTTGCGTCTGGGTCTACCACCGGGCCACGGTTATAAGGCAACTTTGCCAGGCCCAAGGCCATAGTGCAAGTGTTCGTCACGGCAGAAAACACCAAGCCGGCGCCCACAAACAATGACAAGAAACGCAAGCCCGGCACCACAAAATCAAGCAACACGCCAAGCACCACCAAAGACCCAGCGGTCAACCGCACCTGACGGTCCATAGCCCAACGAGCCTCACCATGCGTCAACTCACCATTGATTTCCGCCCACGACATGATGCCGCCATCTAACACCTGAGCGTTACCGCAGCCGGTAGCCGCCAGTTTTTGACACGCCTCTTCAGAACGCATCCCCGACTCGCACACCAACACCACGGTGCCCGGCAAATCGCCAAGTTCTGAACAACGGTCCGACAATGCATCCAACGGCACCAAAACCGAACCCGGAATATGCCGAGTCTCGTATTCTGCGCTGGTACGCACATCAAGCATGATCACCGTTTCACCGGTGCCTAACTTTGCTTGTAGTTCTCGAGGTCCAAGGGTGACAGTCATAGCGTTTCCTCCGCATCGGTTACGCCGCCACCTTACCGGCCAAATGCTGGCAAGGCCAGAAACTCAGCCGATGTGGCCGGGGCGCTCCACCGCATTTGGGTCCTCGCCCGAAGAGCGAATGCGAGCAATCTTGTTCAGCGCCGACAAAAAGGCCCGAGCCGAAGCTTCCACCACATCGGTAGACAACCCACGGCCCGCCACCTTGACCCCATCGTCGCTTTCAAACGACAACGTCACATCGGCCAAAGCATCAACCCCACCGGTAACCGAAGTCACCAAATAATCGGTCAAGTGCCCATCCACCCCGGTGGCGTTTTTTATGGCCGTGCAACAAGCATCGATCATGCCATCGCCATCCGACGAGACCTCCAGAGTCTCACCGTTGATCTCCAACACCAAATCAGCCGATGGTGTGGTGGTACTACCGCCACGAGCCTCCACGCTCACCAACTCGTAAGCATGTTCAGCCTGGCCGCCAATTTCTTCATGCACCAAAGCCTCTAAATCAGCATCGGTGAGCTGAATCTTGCGATCCGCCAACTCTTTAAAGCGAGTAAACGCCGCATTCAACGCATCGCCTTGAATAGCAACACCCAGTTTTGCCAAACGGTCTCTAAAGGCCGCCCGTCCCGAATGCTTGCCCAAAACCAACTGGCTTTCCCCTTGACCCACCGCCGCGGGGTCCATGATTTCGTAAGTCGTGCGCTCATTAAGTACCCCATGTTGATGAATGCCCGCCTCGTGAGCAAACGCATTACGACCAACCACCGCTTTGTTGAACTGCACCGGATAACCAGTCAAACGGCTCACCATCTGGCTAGAACGCGCCAACTCTTCGGTACGGATAGACACCTCCACATTGGGGTAAATATCAGGCCGAGTATTTATAGCCATAACGATTTCTTCCATTGCCGCATTACCCGCACGCTCACCAATACCGTTAATAGTGCACTCCACCTGGCGTGCTCCGGCATCGATGGCCGCCAGAGAGTTAGCCACCGCCAAACCCAGGTCATTGTGGCAATGCGTAGAAATTACATAGTCGCCCGATACCCGTTTACGAATATCGGCAATGCGTTGTGCCCATTCCACCGGCGTGGCAAAACCCACCGTGTCGGGAATGTTCAGCGTGCCCGCCCCATGGTCGACCACCGCTTGTAACACCTCGCACATGAAAACAAAATCAGAACGAGAAGCATCCTCCGGGCTGAACTCCACATCATCGGTGTACTCCCGTGCTCGTTTCACCGCCGACACCGCCTCAGCCAACACCTGCTCAGGGCTCATCTTTAATTTGTGTTTCATATGCGTCGGGCTCGTGGCAATAAAGGTATGGATGCGCCGCTTGGCCGCCGGTTCAATAGCTTCCCAACAACGGTCAATGTCTTTATGCGCGGTACGCGACAACCCACAAATAACCGGGCCCTCAATAGACGAAGCAATCGCCTGCACCGCTTCAAAATCGCCCTGGCTAGCAATAGGGAACCCGGCCTCGATGTAATCAACACCCAAACGGGCCAACTGTGCAGCAATCTCTAGCTTTTCGGCCACGTCCAGCGAAATACCCGGCGATTGTTCGCCGTCACGCAAGGTGGTGTCGAAAATAATTACCCGTTCTTTGTTATCGGGGGTGCTCATGGTTGACTCCTGGTTGTTTGGTTGATGATGCTTCGGTTTTTAATTTCTTTCTGAGAACGAAAAAACCCCCCGGCCCGGAGGCGAGGAGGTTCGGACGAACGAATATGTAGGCGTTCGCCCTAAGTAAGCAGAAGGAGGTAAGTGAACTGTTGCATCCCCCACATCATAGGCAGGTCTTTACCGCACAATGCAACCCTTATTTTTGATTCACCGCAAACGGCACCGGTTGGCCGGCCAGTGCCAGCACCACCTGTTCGGCAATATCGGTGCCGGCCTTGTCTTGTGCTTCCGCCGTCGAAGCCCCCAAATGAGGGGTAACCACCACGCCCGGCAACCCAAACAACGGCGACTCTGTGGTGGGTTCGGTGGCAAAAACATCTAAGGCCGCCCCCCAACACCTGTTGCGTTACCTGGGTCGCCGAGCGCACAATCAGCGCCTGCACACCTTCTAGTGCAGCCCACAAACCCGGTTCGTCTAAACCCTCTTGCACATCAACCTGATGGCCGGCCTAGCGCAAAACTGCTAGCCCTGCTTTAGCTATTGCTCGGTGACCAGTACACGTGCCATAACAACAACGTTGCTGCTGCAGACCTCTAGCGAAACTCTTTCTGTCAATGGGTTGTTAACCCTCAATGTTTAACGGTGGCAAATCATCGGCGGCCACAAAACCAAACTGGTCCGCAAAAAACGATAACTCGGCTTCGAGGGCCCGCACCTGGTTCTCTGCCTTACGAAAACCGTGGCCCTCGTCGGCAAACTCCAGCAAAGCAAACGGCACCCCACGCTGACGCAAGCCCTCCGCCATAAGGTGCGCCTGGTTAGGGGGCACGATTTTGTCTAACGAACCCTGCAACAACAACATTGGGGTAGCCAACCGGTCAAGATGATTAATAGGCGACCGCTGGGCATAAACCAATTCATCCTCCGGCCAACGACCCACCAAACGATCGAGATAGCGGGCCTCAAACTTGTGGGTATCAGCGGCCAAAGCGGCGAGGTCAGCTACCCCGTAGCGGCTAGCCCCCGCAGAAAACACGTCATGAAAAGTAACGGCCGCCAACACGGTAAACCCGCCCGCGCTGCCCCCTTTAATAGCCAGACGACCGCCATCGGCTTTACCCTGAGCCACCAAATGCTGGGCCACGGCGAGACAATCATCAACGTCAAGCACCCCCCAATTGCCCCACAAACGGTGGCGAAAAACCCGGCCATAGCCAGTCGAGCCCCGATAATTAACATCGGCCACACAAAAGCCTCGGCTGGTCCAATAAGTAATAGACAACTGCAGTTGCGTGCGCGCCGCCCCGGTAGGGCCGCCATGGGCCAACACCATCAACGGCGGGGCCTGCCCCTCTTCGGCTTCAAAATTAGGGTTGGTGGGCGGATACACCAAGGCATGAGCCACCTCATTATTGCTGCTGGCAAAAGTCACCATCTCAGGTTGCGGAAACCACGACGAGTCAAGACCCAAATCTCGGCGAACCGAAAGCGTTTGGCTCTCGGTGCCCGTAACCACCGTCACCGCTGGCTCTTCACCAAACGACGCCAGCACCGCCACCACACCTTCGCTATAAGCCGCCAACGAGTTGATGCTGGTGGCAGAAGTCTCCACCCGACGCAACTGGCCATCGGCAGACAAAACCCCCAAATGGTCGGTGCCCTCTTGGGTAAAAGCCAACCACACCTCATCACCCACAAAGGCATAGCGGCTCAAGCCGAACACCCACTGCGGGGTCGCCACCTCTAAGTCGCCAAAGGTCAACTGCTGCAAACCGTCGCCCTCTACCCGGTACAAGTGCCACCAATTGTCCCGATCGGTCACCACATGCAAAATTCCATTAGGGCTCCACGCCGGTTGAAAAAACGATTCACCTTCCGCCGCCACCAAACGCTGATTGCTGAGCACCCCATCGTCAAAATCGGCCAACCACAACTCAGTGTTATCCCACGGCAAATCAGGGTGATCCCACTGCACCCAACACAACTGAGAACCATCAGGTGACACCCGCGGGTTAGACACAAAATCTGGGCCCTCCACCAACACCCGCACTTCTTGGGTGCCATCGAGAGCCACGGCCACAACCTCGTTCGCGGGTTCAAGCAACGAAACCCCATGCCGTTCACGCACACACACCAACCATCGGCCATCGGGCGTGGGGCATCCATCGGCGTAACGCAAACCCCGCGACTGCTCAGGCTCCGGGGTTAAAACCGTTAACGAACCATCTGCCTCTTGACGGTACAAACGCTGGTCAGAAAACTCAGAAAAAATCAGTCGCCCCGCCACCACCGTCCACGCCCCACCGCCGTATTCATGTACTGCAGTGCGGACATTGGTTTCTGGCCCCACCGCATCAACCCCGTCACACACCACCACGCTGCGGCCGCCTTCATCGGGGCGGCTTTCTGACCACCAAACCTGACCAGCATGCACCTCCACCTCGCCCGGACTCACCGCCCCGGCCACCACCGCTCGAGCCGTTAACGGCGAAAGCCAAGAACCCCCCGGGGCCGCCACGGCCACCGCATTAACCGCCCAACAGGTCGGCGATACGGCTAACCCCTTCAACCAAATCATCGTCGCCCAAAGCAAACGACAAACGGGCATAACCCGGCGTCCCAAAAGCCTCACCAGGCACAATCGCTACCTGAGCAACGTCTAAAATAATGGCCGCCAACTCGCTCGTGGAGTTCGCTACCCGGCCAGCAATTTCTCGACCCAAAAAGGCTGAGAGATCAGGGTAAGCATAGAAAGCTCCCTGAGGCACCAACATCTCCACGCCATCGATGGCCTGCAGCATCTGCGTCATCACCACCCGGCGTCGGTCAAAAGCCGAGCGCATTTCGGCTACTGCCGACAAATCACCCGACACGGCCGCCAAGGTGGCGTACTGCGACACGTTGGCCACGTTGCTGGTGGCATGCGACTGCAAGTTAGTGGCCGCCTTAATAGCGTCTTCGGGGCCGATCATCCACCCCACACGCCACCCCGTCATGGCGTAAGTTTTAGCCACCCCGTTAACGATCAAACACGTATCCGCCAACTCAGGAACGGCCGCCCGAATGGAATGATGCTCATGCCCGTCGTAAGTCAAATGCTCATAAATCTCGTCAGCAATAACCCAAATACCGTGCTCCACACACCAACGACCAATGGCTTGAATCTCCTCTAACGAATACACCGCCCCCGTGGGGTTCGACGGCGACACAAACATCAAAGCCTTAGTACGCTCAGTACGAGCCGCTTCAAGTTGATCTACCGTGACCTTGAAACCAGCCGCCATGTCGGTAAGTAGCGGCACGGCAACGCCGCCCGCCAAAGCAATGGACTCCGGGTAGGTGGTCCAATAAGGAGCCGGCAACAACACCTCATCACCGGGGTCTAACAACACGGCACACGAGTTATATACCGCATGCTTGCCGCCGTTGGTAATCAAAAACTGCGACGCCGTGGGCCGCCAACCAGAATCACGCTCCGTTTTTTCTACCAACGCTTCTTTGAGCACCGGCAACCCGCCCGCCGGGGTGTACTTGTGCGATGCCGGGTTCAAACACGCCTCCACCGCCGCTTCCACAATGTGAGGCGGAGTAGCAAAATCGGGCTCACCGGCCCCAAAACCAATAACCGGCTCACCGGCCGCCTTAAGGGCTTTAGCTTTTTTATCTACAGCCATAGTGGCCGATTCGGCAATAGCGCCAATGCGTTGAGAAAGTCGATTGCTGGTCATGAGGATGAAAACTCCGTGCGTAGTTTCGGGTACCCCATCACTCTAAACCAAGAGATCAGTCACAAGCCGCTAAATAAGGAGCTAAAAAGTCTCGTGCCAACTCGCCCTGGGCATCAAACTCTAAATCGGCGTAAACCGAACAAGCCTGCAACCGCAACTGGTCGGTGCCGCAACCTAAAACCACCGCCCGCTGCGTGAACTCATCAGAACGCATCAACCGCTCAATAGGGGCAAAGGGCGTTTCTGGGTCGGCCGCTTCTAACTCAGACAACGTTTGACCTTCGAGGCGCTCCAACACTCGCTCGGCCACCGCACGGCCCGCCTCAACGAGTTCTGTGCAATCCTGAGCTTGAGCCGGATCGGTCACCGACGTCGAACCACAAGACACTGCCACCAAGGCCATCAAAACAACAAACCATTTCACGTTGGCAACCTATCGCAGCGACAGCCCACCCGCCGGTCAGGCATTGGTAATCAAAACCACCACTACGTAATGCACCGCCACCGCACAGGTAACCAGCACATGCCAAATTTCGTGGTACCCAAAAACATGCGGAGAAGGGTTTGGCCAGCGAGCACCCAACATGAGCGCCCCGGCGCTATATAACAGCGCCTCAACCCCAATAAGCACCAACACGGTAAGGCTCAACGCACGATACAAATCAGCAGCCACCAAAACCGGCACCCAACCCAACACCAAAAACAAAGTATTCATGAGCCCCTTCGGCGGGTGGAAAGGCAACAACCGCAAACCCACCCCCACGGCAGCCCCAATCCACACCGCCCACAACATAAGAGCTTGCGAACGACCACTAAGTGCCGTAATCGCCACCGGGGTAGCACCCGAAGCAATCAACACAAAAATTGCGGCATGGTCAAAACGGAACAAACGCTCCCACAGAGGAATCGGCCAATGCTTGAGATGCACCAACGCACTCGCAATAAACATCAACGACGCCCCAAAGGCATACACCGCCGCCCCAAAACGATCACTCCCCGCCGGAGCATAAGCAATAGTGACCGCCCCGGCCACCAACGAACACGGCACCGCTACCCGATGAATAACCCCCCGCCAGCGAGGCCGCGGTCGCGACAACATGCGTTCAATCGACGGCGACACACCGGGCGGTATTACCGGTTGAAAATCAGGTTGGTCCACAAGGTCACGCTAGCCAAGACTGCGCACAAATTAAGTGACGGCCCGCCAAGCCGCCGTAGAAGCCGTGGCAATAAGCACCACCAACACAAAAGGGGCCCGCCGCCACAACGCCACCGCCCCCGCAGCCACCCCCACCAAACGGGCATCAAACACCAAACGGCTGCCCTCGGTGAAAGTCATCAAAACAACAATGGCCGCAAACAAAGCCGCCGGCAACAAACCGGCCACCACAGAAAAACGCTCCGATAAACGGTCCCCAACCAACAGTCCAATCAACTTAAACGCATAAGCGCCGGCAGCGAGCAACAAAAGAGCCGACCAACTCATGAGGGGTCCCCCCGCTGCATCCACCAGCCCAAACCAACCGCTAAGGCCGCCAACAACATGGGTAGCCCCACCGGCACCAGAGGCACTGCCACCAAAGCAATCAACGCCCCCAAAGCGGCCGTGCTTTGACCCGGTCGAGTTTTAATATGCGGCACCAGCAAAACCACAAAAGCCGCCGGGAACGCCGCATCAAGACCCCACGCCTGCGGGTCCTCAAGCGAACTGCCAGCCACCACGCCGGCCATGGTGCCCAGATTCCAAAAAATGAACAACCAAACACCGGTGAACCAAAAAGCATCCCGCCCGGCTTCGGGATCTTTTTGAGCAGTAGCCATAGCGGTGGTTTCGTCGATAACAAAATGGGCGGCCACCGCTCGGCGGCCCAAAGATTTCGTGCGTAACAACGGAGCCACCACCGGGCCGTACAAACTATTACGAGCCGCCAACAACAAAGCGCTACCTACCGCAGCAAGCGGAGTACCCCCAGAACCAATAACCGAAACAGCAGCAAACTGAGAAGCCCCGGTAAAGGTTAAGGACGACAGAACCATGGCCTGAGCGAGCGAAAATCCAGCAGAATCAGCAAAGACACCAAAAGTGACCCCCAGCAAACCAGTAGCCAACGCTAAAACAAAAGACTCCCGACGATGCGGGCTCATAAACGCAACCGGTTTGCTAACTGGCCCACCAACTCGTTGAGCTCCTCTGCACAACGATGAAATGCTTCTTGGTCTCCGCCCGCCGGGTCAATGACTTCTTCCCACGGCTCAACCTCCACATCCGCCAGGCTCAAAGCCGCCAATTGGTCAGCAAGGTTTTGTCCCGATTGGAGATGGCGAACCAACCGAGGCAGCGAAGCGGTGCGACTCGCTGCTTCAGGAAAATGGCGGCGCATCCACGCAATGTGTCCCGGTTCCATCACCACCATCAGGTCGGCATGCACATGGCGTTCATCAAACTGCACGCTGAGATGAGCCGGGTCGTCGAGACCCAAATCTCGTAACGCCTGACGGGTACGCAGGCTCATGGGTTGACCTTCCAAAACCAAGGTGCCGGCGCTCAACGGTTTCGCTTCGGGTATTTGTTGGGCGTACATTGCTCGAGCCATTACCGACCGGGCTGCGTTGCCCGTGCAGACAAAACACACCACCGGTTGCTGGCTCATGCAC
>Ga0257115_1002713_pt1 | contig 10243 bp, 16 predicted proteins | sample SI112_100mmetaG_FD_194465 | JGI IMG/M metagenome (GOLD analysis project Ga0257115, IMG submission 194465) | Marine microbial communities from Saanich Inlet, British Columbia, Canada - SI112_100m | ecosystem: Environmental > Aquatic > Marine > Inlet | place: Canada: British Columbia | collected...
AGGTTAGCACGAGCATTCCGCTTGTTCTGCTTGAAGCGAACCAGCGAACCAACAGGATATTTAGCAGGCAAAGGTGCAACCCAGTTTAGAGCCTGCGTGATATTATCAACGAAGGATCCGGCAAAGTAGTCCGTATGAATATCACTCACATCTCCATCACGGGTGACCTTGATAAGATGGGTAGCATCTTCCCCGCCGTCGTCGTCGGAGTAATCTCGTCCGGAGTAAAAGCTGATAACTTGGTTAGAGTTCTCAAAGCGGATGCTAAACGCCGAGTCGTGTTTACGCTTCTCTTCGTGGATATCAACTTTGAGGCCGACGATTTTCGCACGTTGTTTGATTTTCTTGATAGTTGCTTGGAGTTTCATTGTATGTTCTCCCTTTCCTCATCTTATTTATACCACGGATAGGTTAAGAGTCAAGTTTTATTTTGTCTTTTTATGCCCTAAAAGCCGGCTTGTTCAAGACCTTCAAGGTAGCCAGTAGCTAGAAGAACTCCGACCATCAAAACGCTAGCAGCCCACAAACGCAAGCCGCCCGCCGATTCATGATACTCGGGGTAAAACAGGATTCCACGTAACTTATTCATTTCTCTCTCCATCCAACACTATAATAGCATGGATACCGAAGGAGTCAAGAAAAAAAGAACTAAAAACCCGGAGTAATATTCTCGGGCATCCATAAGCCCACCTCGGGCTTACACATTATCATTTCCTTTGGAACTTCAAAGAAGTCCATATCAATCATAAAGGTTTCCACGGCCTCTTGTAGGGTGGGAGCCCAAATAGTAAAAGTAACACCACGCACCTCAATCTGAAAGCAGTTCATACTCTCTCCTTATACCCTATACTATCACTGATGAGGTAGAAGTCAAGTTTTAAATTGATTTTTATTCCCCTGTATCCAAGTAACTGTAGAGGCAATTCGCCGCAGCTACAAAGTTGAAAATACTCCAAGCGAGGGAAGCATAAAGGATATTGTACATCCCCAGGACACTGTTGAGAACTGCCGCCCCTAAAAAAATATGTTTCATTTCTTTTTCTTCCGGGAAGGGTTGCTAAGTTTGCTACGCATATATATCAATTGATCCCTGCCTAGCTTGTATGCCGGTACGATCAGCTTTCTCTTCTTGTTTAATTTTTTCAATAGTTCTCGCTGCTTCTCTGCGTGCTTTGATCTCAGCCACACGATGAGCATCAAAGTTCCACCAGGCAAAAGCAGGGCTAATAGAATACCAACCAGTAGCGTAATTGATGGGCCCACTCATTTATACTCCTGTAGTTTAAGAATTAGGTCGGCTGGACTATCAATACTATGATAATGGGCACATTTCATAGCAATATCCAAATCATTCCCATCTTGACAAATTTTGTCACCAAAGAAAATACACTGTCCGGGTGTCTCTATCATATTTTCAAAGGCATAACTTTTATCCCAGCCTTCTCGGGTCACATCAATTGAAATTTGACCCCCAAGGCGAAATGAAAGCCCCCACCCCTTGAACTCTTCACGAAGCTCTTGAACAATTCTATTCCTTTCACTGCTCTTCTTATCCCATTTCATATAATTTTCTCGTTGATCAATACTGCAGTTTCTTCCAACTACCGAGAAGTTAATCTGGCTGTCTCTCCACTCAACAAACGTTCCCGTTTTAATCTTCGTGTGTGTCTCGGCTGCTGTTCTTAGTAAAACATTGATAATATGGTTGATATCGGCGTCAGAATAATGATCCCTGAGGGTTACCCTATGGACTAGCTCTGGCTCAAGCGAACCATGTTCATCATCCATATCTAAATCACAGTTGTAAACTACAGTACCATTACAAGCATATATCTTATTAAACAACTCTGATAAGATATGTTGAGGAATTTGCTCTTCAACCTTTTTCATGTCTGACCCTGTTACTAGATATTTTTTGATTCCAGAGGGTATACTTCTTAGAATATCTACCACATCTTCTGTGATTGGACGTCTAGCATCAGTAAGGGTTCCATCCATATCAAATAGCATAGCTGCTGGCTTCAGTTTCATAAAAACATTTCTCCGGTTATTCCTGTCATTAACTTTGGTAGATTTACTGGTCGCATCATTAGATAGCCAATAACATCGTATTCATATTCATTTGACATAAAAAAGTTTTCAGGCTTTTTATATATATTCGCTATTGATCCAGTATTCGGAAATAAGATAATAGTATAAACTATAATCTTTTCACCGACCTCGTCAGACTCTCCATAAAATGCATCAGTTACCACTCCTAGCCTATCATGGCTCAGGGACCTTACAAACGTTCCCAACTTTAGTGCATTTTTAGGATATGACCCATCATCTGTATTGGTCGCGACCTTGGGCTCAAGTTCCTTCAAGGGTTTCTGTATCAAATCTTTATCATCTTCTAATAAACTCATTGTTTTCTATTATTAACTTCTTTCGGTAGATATTGAAACCCTTATGGTTTACTGTTTCTTTCTACATACACACAATACCACAGATACGGGGCAAGTCAAGCAATTAATTCGTAATTTACCACTTTTATTGGACTGGATAAGGGCTCGGGAGTATTAGAACACAGATCTGTTGTTAGATATTTGCTATTATTATCAGCAAAAACGGTCGCGACCTTCGTAGAATGTCTAAATTCGGCTGCTTTAAACGCTGCTGCAAAGAGATTAGCCCCAGAAGATATCCCGACAGATAGCCCTAATCGGTTAAGTTGCCTTGAAACATTGATCGCATCAGCGTCAGAAACCCTTATTGTTTCCCCTAATTGAGCTAAATCTAATATTTTAGGGACAAAACTGTCTCCAATACCCTCTATTCTGTGAGCGCCGTCCTCATTTTTGTCTGGAAAGAGGGCATGTGCTACAAAATCATCATTTTTTTGTGAAAAATAGTGGTGAAACCCCATAACGGTGCCGCCGGTGCCGGCTCCGGCTACAAAAATGTCCAAATTACCATTTCCGGAAGCACGAAGCGCCATATCAAGCTCTGGGGCAGTAGATTTTAGGTGTGCTTGAACATTTATTTGGTTATCAAACTGTTTCGTGCAAAAAAAGCCCTTTTTTTGGCTTTTTTCTTCCGCAAGCTCTATACAACGCTGGAATCCACCCTCTTCTACGCCAATTTCAACAAGTTCCGCTCCATAAAGTTGTAAAATTCGTTTTCTTTCTTCCGAAAGCCAGTTTGGCATGTATATTTGGACAGGGATGCCTAGGTATGCACCCATAGCTGCCAAAGAAATGCCCGTATTTCCACTTGTTGCTTCTACTAGGGTTGTCTTATCATTAATCTCGCCAGTAAGGTGCGCAAACTTCAATATTTCTAAAACAATACGATCTTTTATGCTTCCAGAGTAGTTAACCGACTCATATTTCACAAAAATGTGTCGCCTCTTGCCCTCTACTATACATTCTATACTTAAGGTCGGCGTATTTCCGACTAGTTTAGAGAGTCTTCCTAACTTCTCGGTATAAGTAATATCCATCAAGCTTCTAGCTATCTCTCCATAGGTTGTTAGCAGCAAACTTAATCACTTCGGCAGCAGAATCTTCGTTATACCCGTAATCTTCAATAAGGGTACCGACCATCTCATTATATTTTCCTTGTTGCTTTTTGTCCCTGGACTTGGACTTAGTTACAATCCTGGATATTTGACGGACAGAGGAGGTTAGCTTGCTTTCTATCGCTTCTTTGAGCGGCGCATAGGATTGCCAATCTACCTTTTCAGATCGTCTTAATTTTGAGAACATAAAGGATGTGATATCTACTCTAAAGTTTTCACGGGCGCTCCCGGTTATACCTATTTGTTCTTCAATGGACACCATGAAGTTTTCATCTGGTGTGACCTCTTCATTTGTTACAAAATCTTTGACCGTTCCAAGATTTACATAGGCTTCGGCGTGGTCTAGATAATTATTGAAAAGAGATTCTGCCTGCTCATCATAAGCTGAGACAAAGGCTTTTGTAATTTCTTTCTCAAGAATATTAAGGTATTCATCATGTAAAGTTTTGCCAAGGAAATCAAGATAGCGTTCCCTGTCGTCCTCTACTACTATCTGGTCCTTGACCTGCTTGATCAAAGCTTCACGGATAGAGATGGGCGTCACCATATTCTTGTCACTATCTGAAAGTGCCGAGTCAATTGCCTTCATAATGAATCTTGTAGAAATACCAGACATTCCTTCTTCGCGAGCTTCATCACGAAGATCGCCAATATCTATTTTCTTAACATGTCCGCTTTCTATGACTTCTTCTCCATCATAAATTTTCATTTTTGTTAGTGGATCTACTTTATTAGAGGGGTGCAAGCGACTAAGCACAGCGAACATGGCAGCTACCTCTAATGTATGAGGCGCGATGTGTCCATCAAAATCAGAAAGGTTGAGCATCTTGTTATATATCTTGCTCTCCTCTGATACTTCTAAACAATACGGGACGTTTACACGAACAATGCGATCCAGAATAGCTTCATTGGTATTCTCTGATTTGAACTTGTTCCACTCTCCCTCATTACAGTGAGCCAATATCACTCCGTCAAAATAAATCATTGGACCTTTACCCGGAGAGGGAACTGATTTTTCCTGTGTCGCTGTGATCATAGTGTGCAAGAATTCAATCTCGTTCTTGAACACCTCTACAAACTCAACGATACCGCGATTGCCGACGTTGAAGGCACCATTCAAAGATAATACTCGTGGATCATCTTCAGAATACATATCAAGCTTTGAAATATCTTCACTTCCGACTAGAATAGTCACATCTTGACTATTTGCATCCATTGGAGGCACTACGCCAACGCCCCGTCTTCCGCGAACAGAAAAAGAAGATTGTGTAATAGGCATCCTGGTATAATCATTATCAAAATCTTCTTTCAGATTGAAACGACAAACAGGACACAGATCGCCCTCAATCTTTATGTTGTATATCTCTTGAAATTCCTCTCTGAGTGACCTGGGAATCAAATGGAGTGCCTCTTCTCTAATGGGACAGCCACTAATATGATACATCGGCTCAGTGTCCTCAAGGGCGACTTTGATCTTTTCCATAAGGGCCGACTTGCCTGCACCAACTGGGCCCAGGAGCAACAGCACCTGGCGGCTCTCTTCCCCTCTAAGCGATGCAGAGCGCAAAAACCTCATTATCTTGGCGAGCGATCTCTCCATTCCAAAGAAAGAATCTTGAAAATAATCATATGTTCTTAGCTCCTCACCAGCAAAGAGCTTGTTGCACCTTGAGGAGCTATTGGACATTCTAGTGATGCCCTTGCCGGCGATAGAGTCGTATAAGCGTTTGTGAGCTAGCTTAGTTACACTAGAATCTGTCTCTAGTACTTCTAGATAATCAGACAGAGTGCCAGAAAACTTTTCAGTCTTCTTCTTGTCTTTGTGTTTCCCAACAAGTTTTAGAAACTTATCTGCTTTGTCTACCTTTACCATTTTTAAAACTCCCAGCTTTCTTCTTCTATAACAGTGGTAAATCTTACCTCACCCTGCCACAAATCGTTAATATATTCAAACACTTTTCTTGCCTCCGATAACTCTAAGTCTCTTCCATCGTGCTCGTGCCTAAGAACCAAAGTCCCGTCCGGCTCAAGATTCTGAACAAGAATAACAGGCACGGCGTTAAGCCCTATATTCTTAATTAGGTCGTCTCTTATTGTTCTCCAGGTATCTTTGCCTGAGGTTTCAGTTATACTATTATATCCTAACCTTTGGTTGAATGAAAAACTAAACAAATTCAACTCAACACACAACTCTTCATTCAAATAAGACTTGATAAATGTTTCGTCATTGTGTGTTTCTCTCACTCTTAGACATTCCTCAAATCCCTCTTTTTCCTCAATATGTTTGAATATCTTATACCCTAAGTGATATGGGTTTATCCGCCCAAGGTGTGGACGAACAACTTGGTTGTGCAGGCGAATAAACGAAAGGTGATAATCATCTGGGATTTTTAGCATTTTGATAATTTTCTCATGGATCATGCACGCCCAACCCTCATTCATAATTTTGGTGCACGCCTGAGGAATAAAATAAAGAGATTCTTGTTCTACAATATTTATAAGATCTCTCTCCCACTCTGACAAAAACCTATTATGCTCTGCTATAAAAGCTAGAAGATTAGTATCCGGCTCAAGTGGCACTTTAGATAAATCAAAATTCGTCCACCATCCGGTCTGGTCGTTCCTTATAAGATTTTCATAATATTTTTTAAGTTCTTTATGGTCTCTTCTTTTGATACCCGGTGATCTTGGTACTTGATAGCGGATAGTATGACATGCGTCTAAAACTTTTTCCACTTTATCAACCCCAATATTTGGATCTTCTATATATTTTTTGACCCGTTTTGAGGCTGCCTTAAACCTACTGATTACCGTATCTGCACGAGTTTCACTAAACATTCTATTGTTTTTGAAAAAATCACTATGGCCTACACAGTGAGCCATAGTAAGTAAATGAGTCGGCATAGGATTCTCGGTCATCAGATATGAAATGCTTGGATTAGAGTTAATAATCATTTCATATGGCAGTCCAGACATTCCTAGATTATATTCTGTTTGGATCCTATCAAATGATTTCCCATATGACCAATGCCGATAATGTGTTGGCAAACCAGTATAAGCCATATGTCCGATCATTTCTTTATAATCGCATATCTCATATTCTATCGGATACCAATCTAATCCGAGCTTTTTTCCTAGTTTGCATATTTTTGTATCCCATTCCTGGAGATCTTCCATGGACCAATCAGACATGATTATCTCCCTCCAAATAGTTTTTTGAATGCCGGCCAAACATCTTTGCTCTCCGCAAGTTTTATTCTTTTAAAGTTATCGCCCTCGGCAAGTTTTACCAAATCCCACAGGCGCTTATCTGCTTTGCCGGCGAATATCTGTAAATCAGAATATCGGCTTTCAGTACCAATCTCAGTATAACACATCGCCTGGTTTATTTCTTTGAGTCTCTTGAACGCTTCGATCGCTTCCTCATTATCAATTGACCAGTTGTCTCCATCTCCACAATAGAATGTATAAATATTCCAGTTGTTTGGATGATATCTTTTTTCTATGATTTCCTCAACCTTTTTGAGTCCAGTTGAAACAAGGGTACCACCATTAGGAACCTGAGTAAAGAACTGATCCTCATTTACCTCTTTGGCATCTGCTGTATGGGAAATAAAGACAACGTCAATTGATGAATACTTGTGGTTTAAAAATTGGTATAAGAGAAAGAAAAAACTCCGAGCAAGAAACTTCTTAGACTTTGTCATGGACCCAGAGACATCCATAACGAAAAATACAACCGCAGCAGTATTTTCTTTCTTTACTGGAGCGATATGCTTGTACCTTAGATCGCTTTCGTGGAAGGTGAATCTCTCCCCGCTTTCAGGGTCAAAACTTCCCGCCTTGATCGCTGCCTTTTTTCTTTTAATCTTTTGTTTTATGGTTTCCTTCTTGGACAGCCTTGGGCGGATACCATAGGGACGCTTGCCCTTTCTTTTCATCTTTTCTTGAGTTGTAAATTTGAAGCTCTTCTTTTCAAGCTCAGGAAGTTCAAGATCGCTAAAGAGATACCCTGCTAACTCCTCCAGGGACATTTCTATTTCATACATCTCTTCGCCGGGCTTATTACCTGCCTTGCCGTCACCTTCTCCTTCTGACTTAACTTTGCGACGGTGTCCGATTCTTTGTCCGGGGCTGACTTCTTTGCCCTGGGCTGAACCTACTCGCTTATTTTCTTCATTATTGCCATATACAAATCGGTGTTCTTTTATTCCTTTTACAGGAATCCGGATCTTCTTTTTTCCGCTCTGCCCGATTATACTTTCTTCGGCAACGACGTCTTTTATAGATTCCTTGATCGCCTTTTCTATCTTATGGCGATGCCGGCTGCGGTCGCTCGCAGCCCGGTCAGCAATCGTTTTATGTTCACGAAAGATACTCACGAATATTCAACTCCCATTCTATTATAACTAGTTTAGTTGAATATCTTTATGCAGTATTGCCGGCTAATAAGGATTAGATCAAGGTAAGGTCAGCAACCTCAACTTCATGACTTGTGCCTTCTTCATCTTTGACCATTACATTTGGTAGTGTACTTCCGGGACTTTCAAGACGCTTGACTATAACTCCGGTGTTGAGCACTCTGTCATAGTCAATTTTCTGACGGCCAGTAGAAGATGTTTTTATAACCTTCTTGAGTGTATTCCAACTGACTCTTGCTCCTACTTTAAATCGCGATTCAAATGGCATTGTCATCTCTTGTATCTCTTCCTTAATAATCTGTCGTAGCTGTGAGTTTGTGATTTTCATTTTAGTCTCCTTTTCTATTTATAAATATAATATCAATGTGCCCGCTGCAGTACCGTGTTAACTTCAGTCGCAGCAACCGTGGCACCCGATTTTTCAATAATAGCCACGGCGAAGGCAAAAGCCAGGCTCGGGTGGGCAAGCTTCTTAAACACCTCATCAACCAAAGCAGACTGTCCCTTAAGATCGTTAGGGAGCCATGCTCCCTCTTTTATAATCTTCGTGGACGAATGAGCTTTTTTGAGTTCTTCTTTGATAATCTGTCGTAGCTGTTGTTTTGTGATTTTCATACCACTTTATTTCCTTCGGGATTAGTTATGGAACGAATAGTTTCTTTACGACCAAGAAGGCGCTTTGCTTTCTCAATTGCTTCCTCATCGCTGTGTGCCTCAACATCCTCTTGCCTCCACGACCCAGAGGTGTCTTGAGTATTTCCTATTTCAACTCTATAGGATCCACCCGAACCTTTCTGATCATGGTCTCGCGATTTCAGGATATCAAGAAACCCTTCTTTCTGAAGTTCTTCTCTAATAATCTGTCGTAGTTTAGCTTTAGTGATTTTCATTTAGTTCCCCTTCACGTTCGCATCTCGCGACCGCTAGATTTTATCTCGTTTTCTAGAGCCGTCAGCACATTATCGGGAAATGAAAAGCCTTGTAACTTACCATCGGGCGATAAAGAGCCACAGTCATCAATCATAAGAGGAAAGCCTAGTTGATCGTATCCATCTGCGGAGATACAAACATCGTGTAATCCCTCAACTGAAACTGTATAGACTGCATCGCCAATCTTTAGCGAATATTCCGCACCCTCAACAAGTCTGGTGAGTTCCTCATTGATCATCTGTCGGAGTTGAGCTTTAGTGATTTTCATTTAGTCTCTTTTATAATCTCACGTTTTTCTAGTTTATTCATCATGGATTACCGGGGGTGCCAGACTTACCCACAGTCGGAGCCTTAGTATAAGGAGGGCTATTTTTCTCTCCCCCTTTAGAAGCTAGCTTGACCATACTCTTAAAAGAATTGCGATACACCTGTTGAATTTTACCACCAGCCATCGTCTCTGCTACTACTTCGGTTACTATCCGGCGTAATTGTTTGATGGTGATTTTCATTTAGTTTCCCTGCACCGCACGTTGGTTAATCTGTTGTAAATAGGCGATGGTTTATTCTATAGTCTTTTTTTAGGCCCGTTTGTGGGCTCAATAGGCATAATCAACTTGCTTATCTGTGGTTCGTCTTTTATACGTTCCATTATAATAGATTCAATTACCTTATCTTGTCTATAAAAATTTCTCAACTCTTCCTGCACAACTTTCCAATATTTTGTCTTTGTTATCATTTGGTTATAACCTCCGTGAACATAAATAACTAGTTTCTTGTTCTATTCTACGCTTTGAAAAATCGCTCGGGCTGGATGGATCGCCAATACTTTGCCGCCCTTCTTATAGTATCCGGTACTTATCACAATATACTGCCGGATACTCTCATCGCAACATAGAATGACTTTTACGTCGTAAAATGTTCTGTCCCCAAGCTGTGTCTCGGGGATAACTAAAAGTTCCTCCCGTAGTCCAACCTGCTCTCTAAGTGCTTCGTAACCCATCCCGAGCGCCATGTAGTGATTCATGCCGCTCGTCGCCGAGATTTTTGTCTGCATGGAGCGCCGAGCATTTCCCGCTATCATCATTTCGGTATTGGAGGCAGACCATAACGTTATAACAATTATATTGACTAACGCTAGCATGAACATAACCACAATAAGGGCAAATCCTCTACGGTTCGACACTGATCATATACTCCCGCCGCGGAATCGGGCTAAGGTTTCCATTGATACTAATGTTCACAGAAGGCAACTTCAGGTTTTGCTCAACCCAGCGCTTCGTTCGGGCTAAACAAATATTCTTTGGGATTTGCCGTGAGATGCATTCAGCCT
>Ga0257115_1002722_pt1 | contig 10219 bp, 7 predicted proteins | sample SI112_100mmetaG_FD_194465 | JGI IMG/M metagenome (GOLD analysis project Ga0257115, IMG submission 194465) | Marine microbial communities from Saanich Inlet, British Columbia, Canada - SI112_100m | ecosystem: Environmental > Aquatic > Marine > Inlet | place: Canada: British Columbia | collected...
ATGCTAGTGCAGCACCAGGTGGTTCAGGTATTGTTATCATTCGTTATGAAGTTTAAGGAGAACAAATATGGCACATTATGCAAAAGTAAACAAAGGTATTGTATTAAATGTAATTGTAGCTGAAGAAAGTTTCTTTGATACTTTTATAGATAACTCCCCAGGTAATTGGGTACAGACCTCATATAACACAAGGGGTGGTATTCATTATGGTTCTGATGGTACGCCCGATGGTGGTAATGCTTTAAGAAAAAACCACGCCTCTATTGGCGGTGTTTATGACAAAGTTAGAGATGCCTTCATTCCACCTCAACCTTATCCTTCGTGGGTTCTTAATGAAGACACTTGTATTTACGAGGCCCCAGTACCTTATCCAACAGATGACTTAATGTACACTTGGGATGAAGATATAACTAATTGGGTAGCGGCTGTTGAATAATGGCGACTAACTTAAATGTATCAGAGCTAGACTTTGATAAGATTCAGACAAATCTAAAGACGCATCTTCAAGCTCAAACTGAGTTTCAAGACTATAACTTCGATGGATCAAATCTTGCAACTCTTGTAGATGCACTGGCGTATGCAACACACTATAATGGTGTGTATGCAAATGCTGCTGTCAATGAATCATTTTTAGATTCTGCTCAGGTTCGTAACTCCGTAGTTTCTCATGCGAAGTCTATTGGTTATACACCGAGTTCTGTTACATCACCTTCTGCTACGATTAGGTTAGTATTTAATACCGCCACTAGCGCGGTATCTATTGACAAGGGAACTAAATTCTCCGGCACATATCAAGGTACTTCATATAATTTTGTGACTACCGATGCTTACACAGTAACTAACGATACTGGTACATACACTATTGATATACTTATATCGCAAGGTGAATACTTCTCAAAGACATATACTTGGGTGGATAATACCAATCAAAGCTTTGTTTTAAATGAAGTCGATATTGATCGCAGTTCAATTGATGTAGCGGTGAATGGTGATTATTGGATTCTAAATGAAGATGATATATCTAATTTAGATGCTAACTCTAAGATTTTCTTTGTTCAAGAAAATCAAGATAATCAAACTGAAATTTATTTTGGCCCAGATTCTGGTTTGTTTGGTGCACATCCCAGTAATAATATAGCAATAAATATTAATTATGTACGTACTAAAGGTGCCGACTCTAATGGTTGCTCTACTTTCTCTATTCCTGGCCTTGTAGGTGGATTTGACGCTACTGATATTACAATTTCAACAGTAGATGCAGCCTCTTTAGGTTCAGATGCTGAGACTATTGAGGATATTAGATTTAGAGCACCTAAAAATTATGAAAGACAAGGTAGAGCAGTTACATCGAGTGATTATAAAGCAATTATCTCAGATAGATTTGGTGATGTAGAAGCTATCAATGTGTGGGGTGGAGAAGAAAATGATCCACCTAAGTATGGAAAAGTTCTTATTTCAATTAAACCTACGGTTGGTGATGAATTAAGCCCTATCACAAAAGCTAGAATTATAGATGAGATTCTAAAGCCTTATAATATTGTAGCAATCACACCGGAGATACTATCTCCAGACTATCTTTATGTGCTCGTTAAATCTAATATTAAGTACAATAAAGCACTAACTAGTAAGAGTGCTGGTGAGATATCGGCCGTAGTTGAGGACGCTATCACTGCACAGTTTACTGCTGACCTTAAAGAGTTTGGTTCAGTGTTACGTTATTCGAGATTAATCTCGGCGATTGATAGTTCCGAAGATGCAATATCTTCTAATATCACTACGGTGGAGATGAGTAGAAGATTCAGACAAGAAGAAGCTAATACTTCTGGTATTTATGAACTACCATATTACAATGCATTGATTCCTGGTACTATTGTATCAAGCACTATTGTTAAAACTGGTGGGAATGAATTCGCGCTAATGGACGATGGTCTCGGTAAAATGACATTATATAACATTACAACTTCTGGTTTTGAAAATACAGACATAGGTGAAGTTGATTATACTTCTGGTAAAGTAAGTCTTGCGGGATTTACAACAGATATTGATGATAACCAAGTTATCAGTATGTACGGTGCTCCTGTTGATACTGATATATCATCAAATAAGAACTTATTAGTATTATTCGATTCTGCTGTGATTGAAACTACGGCAATCTAATGGACAATAAATTATCGATATTAATTGATCGAACTCTACCGGAATTTATACGAGACGAGCATCCAACCTTCACCGACTTCATTAAAGCTTGGCTTGATTATTTAGATGATGAGGAAAATGGTGCGCACTATCACATAACTAACATTAAAGATTATGTTAACCCGGACGATACTTCCGCAGCATTAATCGGTATTCTGAAGAAGGCATATATGGTGTCTTATCCAGAGATACCGTTGGGTAATGTACTCGCGACCGATAATCGATTCCTAGTAAAGCAGTTAAGAACTATATACGCTAAGAAGGGCGCAGAAGATGCGTATAACTTCTTCTTTAGAGCACAGTTCAATGAAAATATTAAAATCAATTATCCTAAAGAGTATATCTTTAGGGCATCTGATGGTAAATGGTTTATTCCAAAGTATATTACATTTACTTCTGTATCAAGCGATATTGCAAAATTCTTTAATAAGAAGATAAGAGGACTTTCCTCCGGTGCAACTGCATTCGTAGATGTTGAAGAAGATGTAGATCCAAGCAACATTATAGCTACTAGTAAATTACCAGTTACTGATGTGCGAGGCTCATTTATATTGAATGAAACTATTGAGGTTGTGGTGTGAGTGATACTCTCGTAATAACCTCCGTTGGTGTAATAGAAGAAACTGGTTATTACTTAAATACAGACGGGCATTTATCGTCTGACATGAAGTTACAGGATAATCATTATTATCAAGACTTCTCATATGAAATTGAATCTGGTGTTTCTATAGATCAATATAGAACTACAGCTAGTGATGTATTACATCCAGTTGGTACTAAGATGTTTGGTAGATATGTTTGGTCGACAGAGATTGCCGTCATGCCGAGTCTTCCACCCTCTGAAATTAGATGGGACTATCATCAAGATGGTGCATTCGCATTTAATACAAGCGCTAATTTTACAGGCGTTGGAGTAAGACAATTATATGGTGTGCCGATGGTAACGGTGGGTACAGTGGCGGACATTCAATTAGAGAATGACGATGACCTAATCTCAGAGGATGGTCTATATACATTAGAATATCAGGGCAGGAATGTTGGTGGTAGAGCGAATGTTGAACCCGCGGAGTTTATGTGGGGAGATATCATATGTGAGAATGGAGATTATCTTACATTAGAGAATGGTGTAGATACATATATTCTCAATAACCAAACCATTACAATCGGTAGGACGGGCAATGGTACATTCACCGTCAATAGTATGATGGGTACTACGAATGTTCAGATTAATATTGACGCATCATTGATTAACTCCCACCCATTGAATGCTAGAACTGTTGCGGAGGATTGGAGAGAGGGTATATGTACACATGACGGATTTATTCTTACAACTAGACCTACACCACAATACTCAAGAATTATTGGATAAAACTATATAAATATAACATGGCGGCTATAATAACAGAAGAATTTAGAATCACAAACATGACCAACTTTATAGCTGGTTTTGAAAATGATCCTTCAGACACAAATTTTAAAACACTTTACATCGGTTTAGCGAAGAATGATTCTTGGTCTGCGGATGGTGCTGGTAGAGTTGAATCAGATAACGGCTTTATTGTACCAGTACCAACGGAAACTGATGATGCTCTAACCACTCTATGGAGTGAGATAGTTGCAATTAAGCGAGTATTTGATACTGACCTTACACCAGTTATAAGAGAGGCTACTTGGGAAAGTGGAGATAGGTGGAACTTCATTGATGTTAATCCAAACAATGTTAAAAAATCATTTATTTCTACAGATTCTTATAAATCATTGTCTAGAAATAGTGAAGGTCGTGTATATCAATGTAAAGTAGAGCCTAGTACAGGCACTTGCTACATTTCAGGTTCTTCCAATAGCAATTATACTACAAGAGTTACTTGTGAAGGTCAATTAAACTCTACTTGGGTACCAACCCCATCTAACTTAGAACCTACTGGCGTACCGGCCGTTCAAGGTGATGATATGGTGTTTGGTAACTATACATGGGAATACCTATGGACAATTGGTGTTAATGAGCGCGCTACATATATTAATGATGAGTGGCAGCCATTATCATACAACTTATACTCAGCTGGTTCTGTTGAGTATATAGAGCAGACCACATACGGTACACTGCCGGAACGTACACCATTAAAAGCTGGTAGTACAAACTTAATGATTAAGATCTTCCTAAGTACAACAGACTCTGGAATTCCAGAGAATGATGACTTTAGAAGACTATTCTTGGTAGATACACCAAGAGACTCAGCTGGAGCTAAAGCGGTTAATTCGGTTTATAATCTTGCCGATCTATCGGTGAGTAGAACTGGAAATATTATTTTTATAGAAAACAAACAACCGGTATTAAGGTCGAGCGACCAACAAGAAGATATTAGGTTAATCTTACAATATTAGGATATAGAATATGTCAACAGCAACTAATGGCGACTTTAATACAAGTCCATATTACGATGATTACGCATCATCAAAGAACTTTATGCAAATCTTATTTGAGCCGGGACGTGCAGTACAGGCAAGAGAATTAAGTCAGATACAAAGTTTATTGCAGAATCAAATCGGGTCTATGGGCGACCATCTATTTGCGGAAGGTACTGTTGTAATTGGTGGTGACCTTCGTTTTGATAATGAAGTACCATATATTTGGTTGGAGAACAATACAGATTTAACTGGGTGGAATGGTGAGGCAATTACTGGTGCGGTATCTGGTGCTAAGGCTAAGATTCTTTCGCTACATTCCGATACTTCCACTAAGCCTATCGCATATCTTCAAGTATTCTCCGGTGCATTCACTGCAGGTGAAGCAATTACAAGAGACTCTGATGCGGCTACTAGAAATATTGATTCATCTTCTAATGCAAATGCTGTTGGTAAATTGGCCGCGTTTGTTAACATTGGTAATGGTGTATACTATATTAATAATTTCTTTGTACCAGTCATCGCTTCTTCAATTGTTGTAGGTGATGATAATGCTTCTCCTACTGATGAGGTTGGTTTTACTCTAGTAAAGGAAATTATTACAAGTGGTGATGATACATCACTATTAGATCCTGCTTCTGGATTCCCTAACTTTAATGCACCTGGTGCTGATAGATACAAATTAAATCCTGTGTTGACTACAAAGTCATACCATGATGCGAATAACGCGTCTTTGGATTTCCTATCATTGATGACAATCGATAATGGTGTGGTTGAAAAGACTGTATTAAGAACGGATAATGCTCTATTGGAAGAAACATTTGCTCGTAGAACATTCGATGAAAGTGGTAACTATCACGTTCGTCACTTCCCTATTGGTATTCAAGAGACTAATCCAACGATTGCTGGTAATGATGATGATACTAAATTCACAATTAAGGTAGAGGCTGGTAAAGCATATGTACGAGGTATAGAGATTGAAAAAATTGCACCTTCATATCTTGAAGTTGATAAAGCTCGGGTGGGTGAGTTATATGATAATTACTCCGCATATTTAGAGTATGGACCTTACGTGGTATTAGATGACGCTCAAGTTACTAAAGACTGGGCATTCAATATTCATAAATGGGAAGAAGTACAATTGCAGCAAAGCGATGGTACTATTGTATCTACTACAAACGCTATCTCTATGGATGTGCAGGGTACTGAAACGCGATTATATCTTAAGCCTTGGTCTACAATGGCCGCGGACATGCCGTCAGTTGCTAAAGTTGTTGGTCAACTAACCGCTTCTTCGGCTGACATCAAAGTATTCACCGTATCTACTACAAACCCTACTGGAAAGATTCACAACACCAATAAAGCCATTAACCCATTAATTTTAAGAACACCTACAGATTATGTGTCAAGATTAATTTCAGGTAATATCTCGGTTGAATCTGCCAAGAACTATTCAATTACTGGTGGTGTTTATGATGCTGGTACCGGTGAGACTACATATACATTAACTGATCTTGCGGGTACATTCTCAAGTCAAAGCATTATTCAAGCGACGCGCATGGATACATCAGTGGTTGTAAACACTACATATACTTCAGGCGCTGGTTCTACGGCGATTGTATTTACAATCACTGGTGACTTAAGCGGTGTTACGGTTGAAGTTATTGCACGTCCACAGATTACAATGGATGTAAGATCTAAGACTAATACTACAATCGCTTCAGAGACAATCACTGGCGCGAGTACTAAGTTTACTATGGCTCATACAGATATCATTGAGATCACTTCAATTGACGGTGTTGCATGGGCTTCTGTTACTGATTATACATTTGATAATGGTCAAAGGGATTATACATACGAACAGGGTATATTAACACACACCGCGGGTGGTACACCACCTTCTACTATCGATGTTGCATATAAATATTATGCTCATGGTAGTGGCGATGTATTTGCGGTTAACTCATATATTACAGATCATACAGTTCCATCCGGTATGTTATTCGAAGAAACACCTTCGGATAATACTGAATATGAAGCTATTGGTTCTTACACATCTGAAACCGGCGGTTCTATATTTAATCTAAGAGATTCTTTAGACTTCCGTCCAGACTATAACCAAGTTAATACTTCATTCATTGAGATTCCTCATGTTCAAGATGATATTACTTTCGACTTCTTCCATTACCTTCCGCGTATTGATATATTATATTTGGAAAGTACCGGCAACTTCGTTATTGGTAAGGGTATTCCAGATATTAATCCTCAAGTGCCTTCTGTACCTGAGACTGCAATGCCATTATATAACTTCCTAATACCGGCATATACATTTAATCTTTCCGATATTGGTACTCAGTTTGTGGATAACAAACGATACACAATGAATGACATCCAAGATCTTGAAGGAAGAATTGAAAATGTGGAATACTATACAGCATTAAGCATATTAGAGCAAAGCGCTATTAATATGGATATTAAAGATGAGTATGGTCTTGACCGATTCAAAAATGGTATTGTTGTAGATAACTTTAGAGGTCATGGTGTGGGTGATGTAAATCATCCAGATTATCTAGTAGCGGTTGACCCTGCTTCATCTGCTTTAAGATTACCATTTACTATTGGTACACACGAACATTCATTGGATAATGCATCTTCTACTGGTAATAGTATAACAGGTGTCGGTATCACAAACGAAATTTTAGATGATGATGTAATTCTACTAGATCAAAGTAAAGCATCTGAAACAGAGAATGTTGTAAGATTCTTAACATTCCTTTGGAATGGTTCTATCACACTAAGTCCTGAAACAGATCAATGGGTGGATACTAGCCGCAACGCTAATTTAGTCGTTGATATGGGAAGTAATAGAGGGGCTTGGGAAGCGGCATTTCCTGGAAGCTTCAATGGTTGGAATACAGAATGGAACTCATGGCAGACAAATAATATTGGTGTTTCAACTTCTATATCACAATTTTCAAGAGTGATTAACCCTGTTCGTGGCGAAGCGGGGATCAGCACATCCACCACCACTACAATGGACCAATCAAGGGTTGGTATTCAACGAAGTTTTGCAGAGAATACTCGCACGGAAAGTCTAGGTGATAGAGTTATTGATGTATCATTAGTACCTTGGATGAGGGCTAGGGCTATCATATTTGAAGCCACACAGTTAAGACCTAACACTCTTATGATTCCTTATTTTGATGGTGTTGATATATCATCAAATGTTGTCTGGTCTGGTAATAATGTTACCGATTCATCAGGTTCTATTTCTGGTACATTCAATATCCCGGCCGGTACTTATAGTGTTGGTGTTAAAGAATTTGAATTAAAAGATAGAGACGAACAACCAACAACAGCGGCAATATCTAAATATACAGCCAACGGTATAGCAACCACTCACGAAGAGACGGTTGCTTCAATAACTACTATCACTGGTAGTAGACAAGAGATTAATGAAGAAAGACATTTATCATCATCTGCATCATCTGAAATTGTAACACGGAGGTGGAATCCGGGTGGCGATGACCCACTGGCACAAACATTCCTTATTCAAGGTATGGAAGGTGGTGTTTATGTAACTGCATTGGAGTTATGGTTCCACAGATTAGCCGTTGATCTACCTGTAGCGGTTGAAATTAGGGAAGTCATTAATGGTTTTCCTGGGCCTGCAATTATACCATTCTCTCAAAAGAATATGACTCCGGCTGAGATATTGACTCAAGGTGGGTGGGCGGATAATGATGCATTCCTTGCATCAAACGATGATTATAATAACATTGCGACTAAATTTACTTTCGATTCTCCTGTATATCTTATGAATAATACAGAGTATTGTTTCATTGTTAAGACCGACACTACAGAATATGAAGTATGGGTCGCTAAATTGGGTGGGTTTGAAAAGACTTCTTCTGGTGAGGGTGCTCGTATTTCACAACAACCTACTCTGGGTAGTATGTTCATGTCACAGAATAATAGAACATGGACGCCGGACCAAACAAGGGATGTAGCATTTAGATTAATGCGCGCATCATTCAATACAGGCGATGCTTCGGTGGCGTTCTCTGCAGATCCTGCATCACAGGAAGCGGCACATATTCTTATGTTATCGGCTGAAGAGATGTTATTGGAAGGTACTGAAATTGATTGGTACGCTAAGTTTCCTAGTCAATCCGATTATGTAGCGGTTACTAACAGGACCAATAAAGAATTGGACTCTGCTTATAACTTTGGCGCAGGACAACCGGTGGAGTGGAAAGCAATCATGAAGACTTCTTCTGAAAATACTTCCGCTATTGTTAATAAAGACCGTCTTGGTTTCCAAAACATCGTTAACTCTGGCCTAACACAATATGTATGTAAACAGATTGGTACTGGTGAGATCTATGATGGTATCACAACAGAATCGGATTGTACATTACTTGCAGATGTTGATAATAGTACAGAATGGGTAGAGGAAGGTACAGGTGCTTACTATGGTAATTACCTCACCAAGACTATTGAACTGGATGATCCAGCCTCTGAATTGAGTGTATTCATGTCTGAGTTAAATACAACCGGAAGAGACATTGATGTATATTTCTCTTTAGGTAATAATGTTTTCCGTCATTGTAGAGTGGATATTACTACCAATGCTTATAACCTAACCGATATTATTGGTTACTGGAAAGGTAAGTATGTTTACACATATGATTCTACATACACTACTGTAAGTGCTATACCGGCGGGTAATACACCTCAAGGTAGCCCATCCGCGGCAAGAGCATATTGTCAAGGCAAGATCATTCCAGGACCTGCCCGCGATCGTATGTATCTTGGTAATGTCGATGATACTACCGTGTATGGTACAGGTTCTTGGATTTGTGAATATGATCTAGATGATTCTACGGTGTGGGACACTGCATTGGATTATATTGCAGGTGATATTGTTAAATATTCCGTCGATGGTGAATTCTATATTGCCCTTGCCGCTGTATCAGGTGGTTCTACCAACGATCCTACACAACATTTAGACTTATGGTTAAAGATTCCTTTCATTAAGATTACTTCTTCGGGTTTAACCACCACAGAATTTGCTTGGATTCCTATGCAACGTAAGACGAGTACTAAGTTTACTAGAAAACGTGTAGAGAATGTCGGTTGGATGGAATGGGAATATGAGCCGACTTATAAAATTATGTCTGAGTTTACCTCATTTACTATTAGAATTGTATTGTCATCTACTGATGAGACTAAAACACCTTATATTAGAGACTTTAGAGCCATTGCTACTGCATAATGGATTTAAAATATAAGAAAGATAATAGATCCGGCGCTATCATTAATAAAGATGGTAAGGGTTATAATGAATATTTAAACGCAAGAAATCGAGCTATTGAGCAAGAAACAAATCAAAAGCGTATAAATAGATTGGAACATGATATTTCCCAAATCAAGGGAATGTTAAAACAAATATTGGAGAAATAAATGGCACAAAGAAAAATTAGTGAATTACCTTCATTATCAACACCTGATGGAGCTGAAGAGCTTGTAGTTAATGACTCCGGTGTTAGTAAGAAGGTAACGATTGCAAACGCGGTGGCGAACACCACCCCTAAAATTCATACACATACTGTATCGA
>Ga0257115_1002734_pt1 | contig 10198 bp, 7 predicted proteins | sample SI112_100mmetaG_FD_194465 | JGI IMG/M metagenome (GOLD analysis project Ga0257115, IMG submission 194465) | Marine microbial communities from Saanich Inlet, British Columbia, Canada - SI112_100m | ecosystem: Environmental > Aquatic > Marine > Inlet | place: Canada: British Columbia | collected...
GGCGCCACCGTCACGATAATCACCTTGACCAACGGCAAAAAAATTGGTGGATACGCCGCTAGCCAGTGGAATCATACCGGTTATACGGGAAACAGTAGCAACTTCCTGTTTTCCCTGACCAACAACTTCAAACACATTCCACCCGGAACAAATACAGGGCCCTACTACCAGTATAGCCATCTTAGCTTCGGCCCCACTTTTGGCGGCGGTCACGACTTTTACACCAACCTTGGCTCCAGTAGCAGCAGTACCTATTGCAATTTTGGCTTTACCTATCAATGTCGGGTAGGGGCTTTCGGTTCCACAACCTGCCGCAATGACTTCTGTGGAGAGTACCGACCGACACTGGCTGATGTCGAGGTCTTCTACAAGGGTAATTAAATATTGAAACGTTGGGAGCGGCACCTCTTAAGGTGTGGGTCCCGACTCTCGACACTCTTTGCACCCCCCACCAATGGGGGATTGCACCCGAATGTATAAAGAGTTACATTCTCGCTGTGCAAGGCATGTCAGAGTTATTGTGAGAAGTAAATAAGTGTAGCGTTAAAGGGCGAAATATCTGATGTTTTGAGGGTTGCCCACTCTGATTGCGTTGTTATTGCTTTTCTTTTCAATATTTTTTATCTATAATCGGTTTAGGAAATATTTCTCGGTATGTGGAGGATCGGGATGAAACGTTTTATCCAGACAGGGATTGTACTTGGAGCCGGGTTTGTGCTGTGGCAGGTGTCTGCCGATGCGCGTTTTCTCGACTTGAAAAAACAGGAGCAGGCTCCGGCTCCCAGAGTGACTCCTGCTCCCGTTACACCCAATCCCACTTACAAATCCAAAACCGCACCGGATGGTATCAGCCTGCAGTTTGAGGACCTGACCCTGATTGACGTTTTAAGAAACGTTCAGGAAGAAACCGGTATTTTGTTTTCCATCGACCCGTCTCTTGAAACCGTTCCTTTCAGTGCCCGCATTCAGGCCGATGATTGGGAAACGGCGATACGCCAACTTTTAAAAGGATTCAGCCGGGTAGAAGTCTGGACAGACAATCTTGAAACCAGCCGGGTCTGGCTGTTATCAGGAGGCAAGAACGTCCAGACCGCGCAAAAAGCTAAAGCGAATACGCCTAGGCAAGCGAGGGCAGTTCCTCAACGCCGATTCCGTTCCGCTCCAGTCCCGGCTCCGGCAGTGGTTCCCGCGCCAGTAGCCAACGCTCAAATCAAAATTGAAGATCTTCCGCCGCATATCCTTTTCGAGCCGGGAGTTTTGACTTTCTTTAAATCCAAAGGCATCGCGCTTCCCGCTAACGTGAAGAACATGTTCGGTCCCAACCTGGAAGGGTTGCCGGCCAATATGCCCATCTCCCCGCATATCCTGAACGACCCGACCTTCAAAGGCTTCCTCTCATCAAAAGGAATCCAGGCCCCTAAAGCTTAAGCAAACACAGCTCCTTCTTCCTTAGACAATGGAACTACGTCCTCTCCGATTATTAAGCAATGAAAAGGCACCACAAACCTGAGTATTCGGTGTTCCCTCAAAAAAGACTGTAAATTTTGCCCTGAAAAACTATCGGTTTTTCAAAGGTTTCCCCCCTCTTCACCAATCAGAACGGCCCGGTCTTCATACACATTGGGCGTTTTTTAGTTGCCAATACCTAATCAAAACCCTATATTCTTGGGCATATCTAAGGATATCTCATACTCCGCAGGATTCAATCCACGAAATCACGCACTCCTACTCAACGGGTTCTCAGGTCCAGCCCAATTGTTCATCCATCGCCGGGGAGAATGGAATCATGAACCGCCTTTCAGGAAATCCGGGTACCACCCTTTTATTTGCCCTCGTCTTTTTCATTGCCAGTTTAGTCACACCCGTTTTGATCGCCAACCCAACTTTTTCCAGCGTTGCATTTGCACAGAAAAAACTGAAAGGCAAAAAAGGCCTCGCTCAACAGGTTGATCAGTTGGAACAACAACTCGTCGATGAGGTAACTAACCTTCAACAGCAAATCACTACGATCGAATTGATTCCCGGTGCGGATGGAGCAACCGGACCACAAGGACCTCAAGGTAATACCGGAGCGGCAGGCACTGATGGTCAAGATGGCGCAACAGGTGCTACCGGACCGCAGGGACCTCAGGGTACTACCGGATCAGCAGGAGCTGATGGTCAGGATGGCACAACAGGTGCTACCGGTCCGCAGGGACCGCAAGGTACTACCGGATCAGCAGGAGCTGATGGTCAAGATGGCGCAACAGGCACTACTGGTCCGCAAGGACCGCAAGGTACTACCGGATCAGCAGGGGCTGATGGTCAAGATGGCGCAACAGGCGCAACCGGACCACAAGGTGCAACAGGCCCAGAGGGACAAGTAGGGTTTCAAGGACCCCAGGGTGATACCGGTCCAGAGGGTCCGCAGGGACCAGCGGGAGTCATCGGGTTCGCATTTTTGCAACATATTCTGCCCCATGCAACGGGCGGGGGAAGTTGCACGTCACAGGTATGGGAACCTCGTGGTCTTAATGACCTGTCAGGCGACACTTCTTTTATTTCTCTTGCGGCTTCTAATGACGGCTTCACCCTGTTGCCTGGAACTTACATCATTGAAGCACAAACCCCTGCGTACAATGCCCATCATCATAAGGCAAGACTGAAAAATATAACCTCAGGACAAACGGTACTGGTGGGATCGGCCGCATATGTGCATCCTTCTGGTCCCAATACAACCCCTTCCTTTATCCGTGGGGTGTTTACCATCAACACCACGACGGACTTTGAAGTTCAACATCACATCTGGATTTGTGATGGTAGTCCTTATAATTTAGGGCTCCCGGCTTCGGGTGGAGAGCCGGAAGTTTACACCCAGGTCAAAATCACCAAGCTAAATTAAAGAAAGGAGTAGTTGAGGAAAAACTGGTTTGGAAAATTTCCAAGACGTTAAAACCTGCTTGGTTTCTTAAAAAAATTAATCACATCTAAATTTCGTTAAGTGCCATCCTGAGCCTGCAAAAGGTAATCCATAATGCGTTGCAGTTTTTCATCGGTAACAAACTGTTCGACATCCTGTTTGTCGGCATTGTCTTTATGATGGAAGTTTTTGAAATCCATTAAAAACTTTTTTCGACCGGCGTCATTGGAAAACCCATACGCCTCAATGAGCAGTACGCCTTTATTGCCCCCCACCCCCTTTAAAGAATGGCAGAACAGACAGTTGTTTTTAAAAATTTCCAATCCTTCCTGAGACTTGGACGAAGACTCGGTATTTTTCTTAAGCGGAGCGTAATAGTCGTTGAGTCGAACGAATTTCAGTTCGCGAATGTTCGCGGTCAGGAACCGTTCCTGAAACGGCGGGTGTTTTCCATCCGGAACCAGAACGAGGAGCGGATTCAACCAGCCGGGTTTAGCGGTCAAGGATGCCAGCTTTATCCTTGTTGCCAAGCGCAAATCATAACGGTGGATATCATTGAGCGATAGAATCCCCTGATAATCGTCAAAGCAATTTAAAAGCACCGCATCCTCACCGCGTTTCAGTTTAAACTCCTGCAACAACCGGGAAAATGAAACCGCCATGAACCGGGAGTCCTGCGTATGCATGGCCTTGTCAAAATATTCGCTGGAAATTCCCCGCACTTGCAGAGAGTCGAGAGATTCGAGTTTGTGTCCGGTCCAGATTTCCGAGAGCATTCGGCCTGAGGAATCGGCATGGGTGATGCGGAAAACCCTTTGCTCCCCCGCATCCGGCTTTTCGGCAGTCGAGCAGGCTGAAATCCACACCCCGGTCAGCAGGGTCAGAAACCCGTAAAATATTTGTTTCATTGGGGAAAACCTTTTATGATAAGGAAAAGCATTCATCAACCCCTTGATCGCTGGCAGGAACAGGCTGTCACGCCCTTAACTTAACATGGAAACAGAGCCCACTTTGGAATTCAGCCCGGAAAAAATGGATTTCCGTGCTTACTCAATATCCTGGAACCTCACCAAGCGGTGCAACCTCAATTGCGACCACTGCTATCTCGATGCGGAGTTTCGCGGCGGCCTCAAAACCGATGAGCTCAACACCGAAGAATGTTTCCGGGTCATCGACCAGATTGCAGAAGTTAATCCCAACGCGTTCCTGATCCTCACCGGTGGCGAGCCGCTTCTTCGTCCCGACATTTACGAGATCATCCGTTACGCCGCCGACAAAAAATTCATGGTCGTGCTCGGCACCAACGGCACCATGATCAACCGCGTCAATGCGGAAAAAATAAAAGCCGCAGGAGCCCATGGAGTCGGGATCAGCATCGACTCGATGAATCCGGACAAACACAACAAGTTTCGCGGAGTGGAAAAAGCCTGGGAACTTTCCATGGATGCCTTCGATATCCTCAACGAAGTGGGCGTTGATTTTCTCGTGCAGATGTCGGTTTCGGACATGAACTATAAAGAAATTCCCGAGGTGGTCGAGTTCACCGAAAAAATCGGTGCCATCGCTTTCAACCTGTATTTCCTGGTCTGCACAGGACGCGGACAAGGCAACACCGATATTTCCAACGCCGCTTACGAAGAAGCTTTGAAACTGCTTTATGATCAGCAGATGAAATACAAAGGCAGGTTGATGATCAACTCCAAATGCGCCCCGCAATATAAAAGGGTGGTTTATGAAAACGATCCCGAATCGGTTTACACCCGCACCTATTCCGGCGGGTGCCCGGCGGCCACGCATTACAGCAGAATTTCACCGGAAGGCAATTTGACCCCCTGCCCCTTCATCGAAGAGTCGGTGGGCAACTTGAAATCCAATAGTTTTAAAGACCTGTGGGAAAACGCCCCGCTGATGGTAGAACTGCGGGACCGAAAAGGACTCGAAGGCAATTGTGGTTCCTGCGAGTTCTCCGCCATGTGTTCCGGGTGTCGGGCACGCGCTTTTGCCGAAACCGGCAACTACATGGCCCAGGACCCTTCCTGCGATTACGAACCGGGAAAATATGGCGGCAAAGCCATCACCTTAAAAGTTGAAGACACACTTGGACTGGAAGTCGAGTTCCAGACTCAGTGGACACCGGAAGCCAAAAGCCGACTCGAGCGCATTCCTTCTTTCGCGCGGGGCATGGTAGTGAAAGGCATCGAGAAATATGCCGCCGAGCGTGACATCCGCCTCATCGATGAAGCCGTGGTAAAAAAATCACGTGAAGAAATGATCGAGAAACGCGGCGCCATGTTCCCCTTCCTGAAAAAATTCATCAATTCAGAAAACCAATAGCCACCGGTAGCAATGTAGGCTTTTAGCCCCCTCTTTCTTAAAGAGGGTTGGGGTGATTCACATCTAATCTTTTCCCAATAATTTCTTCCAGTTTCACCATAACCCCTTCTATATTTTTTCTACTTCTGCGTTTGTGAAACGAGACACAGTCAACCCTTTAGACTCTAAAATTTTTGTCCGTTTTTGATCACTTACTATTGCCCTGGTTTCGCCGTGGCTGTGACCGTCAATTTCTATCACCAGCCGTAACTTGTGACAGTAAAAATCAACGATATAAGACCCAACAGGTTTTTGTCTGTTAAAGGCCAGCGACTTATAAAATGGCATTGCCTTCAACTGTTTCCAAAAAAGTTTCTCCGCTGGAGTTGGCTGGGTGCGAAGCATTCTTGCCTTTTCCTTGATCGACTCATCATACGAGAAGGAGTTGTTCTTTGAAGTCATAGCGAAAAAGAAAACCTGTCAGATTAAAAATATTAAATCGAAAAGGAAAATCACCCCAGCCCTCTTTAAAAAAGAGGGGGCAAACAAAAACCAAGCTAACCTGTTATCCCCCTTTAGTTGCCCCGTTGCCACCGGTAACTCACCGGTTCTTATATAAATCTCCAACGCGAAAGCCGCCACGGTCTTCCTGATCGATGCTTGTCTGGCGGGTATCTTCCACATCCTGTTTACCCAGAGCTTCCGACACTTCGACCTGATAGTTTTTGACTTTTCGGTAGAGGGGATGCTTGATATCGAGTTTCAGGTTGGTGAGCGCGGCGGTAAAATCGCCTTTGCCATCCGGACTCAACGTGCAGACCAGTTCACCGGAATTGTCATCGCGATAAACATCGGTCACCTCAAGCGGCGTTTTGTTTTTGACCGGGAACCCCATTTCGCGTAACAGGTTCAATACGGCCCCCCTGCCATAAACCCGAAGCGGTAAACATTTTAACAATTCATCCAGCAAAGCCTGTGCGCTCAAAGAAACCTCCTGACTGTTTAGGGTACGGATCGTTTTCCCCATTTTAAGACAAATCCGCAATCAATAACGGGAAATTTTCAAAACTTAACGCTACGATTTTTTTGCTTTTGCGGTCACAGCGACCGACAGTTTCAACCCTCCAGCCTCAAAATATACCCATGTCAATAATGTCAAAAAAAATGCACACCCCCCACGTTTGGGGGATTGTCTTTTACATTGAAATCTCGTAGATTAACCGTAATTAAACAGCGGCCCCGCCCTGTCCATAAAAGCGTGGATTTAAAATTAATACTATTTTTATCAATGAGTTATAGCCCATCCATTTTCCCACCCTGTTGAATTGGAGACACAGAGAAATTTTTTCTCAATAGATGGCCCTCTTCGGCACAGTAAAACCATTAAGAGTTTATGTAAGTAACGCCTAGCACAATAACCATCTGGTATTTCTCTCTATAAGGAAGTGCGTTATATGAAATTTGAACGGCTTTTGACCTCTTGTTTAGCCCTCCTGCTTTTCGCCGTAGCTCCCGCCTTTGCCAGTTCCTCCGCAGAGCAAGACATTGTGGTTCGAGATCAAAAATCCGGTCTCCTGTCTATTCAAGCTGACAATATATCCCTGACTGAGGTCATGGAAAGAGTTTCTGCCGTCACCGGCCTGATCGTCAAAACATCCAATCCGAATATCCTGAATGAATACGTAACAATAAACCTCAAAGATGTATCGCTGAAGCAAGTCGTTGACAGGTTGTTGTATGGCGTGAACTCGGTGTTTTTTTATTCTTCCAAGAAGACCAAGACAGCACCTAAGTTGACCAAGGTCATGCTGTTGTCGAGAAAAGAAGGACTTCCTGCAGGCGTTATAGCTAATTCACAAGGAGTGGCGGAAAAAAACAAATTGCCAACTGGCATGAACACGGTGCCAGGACGTTTTCTTCTAGCAAACAATTATTCGGCGCTCAGAAACCTCATCAGCGCATTGAAGACAAAAGAGGCAAGAGAACAAATTGCTAAGGACCTGGGAAGTATTTTACTCAACCCGGCTCACTACAGCCAGGCCAGCAACGGCCATATATTTTATGAAGCTCTAAAGGCACTCAAACAAGCAGATTCAAAAGCCGCGGAAGATTATCTCACCAACCTTCTGGAGTCCAGCGATGAAGCATGGGTTCAGTCTCTGGCGGTGAGGAGCCTCGGAGAGACTGGCGGTCAGAATGCTGTTGGCCCCTTGATAACCGCTTTTGCCAGCAACGATCCATCCGTGCGTAATGCCGCCGCCCTGAGTCTGGCGCGAACGGGAAACAGTAGGGGCATCCAGCAACTGCTCCAGGCAACACAAAGTGGCGACCTCGCCTCGCAACAGAGGATCGTCAACGCCCTGGCCTATGGCGATGCAAATTCGCAGGCGGCCTTAAGCCAAGCCATCGCTAGTAATCAGATACCTGCAGAAGCGGTATCAGAAGATGTGGCTTATCAATTATCGCAACAGAATGAAAATTAACGCAACAGAACAAATCTAAAACCTTAAAATAGGGGAGAACAATGAGTAAAAACAAATCATTAAAATTTCTGCAAAGCTGGAGGCCAGCGCGATTACTCGCCGCCGCCTGCCTGCTCCTGCTCAGTTTCGCTTTTGCGAGCTCAGCATGGTCAACCCCCGCACCGGGGCCCGATGGAGGTGGTTACAGCTCGACAGCGATAACTAATGACCTGCGCAACATCAACGGAACAACAGTATCCCTGTCTGACGATCAAGTCAGCGGGGCTATTTCCATACCGTTCACGTTCGATTTTTACGGTAAAAGCTACAATAGTTTGCATATTTCATCCAACGGGTTTATCCAGTTTGACGGGGCAAATAATCTCCACCAGGGTTGTTGTTCCGGGCGAGCTATTCCAGCCGCAGACGGAATCGACAACATTATTGCCATGCTCTGGGATGATCTGAATCCGGCTTCTTATGGTGGAGGTCAAATTCGTTATCAAGTATTGGGAAGCGCTCCCAACCGCGAGTTCGTGGTCGGGTTTTATGGAGTTCCCCTCTTCTACAACAACGGTTCCAATACTGTGGAAGCAATCCTTCACGAAGGCAGTAATGATATCGAATTACAGTACGGTGCAGTGATATTTGATGGTAGTGCTCAAACTGTCGGAACCGAAAACGAGACCGGCACAGAGGGTTTGCAGATCGCAGCAGGCGGCAACGCCAATATGTCTAACCTGGGATTCATGGTTAGCACCAGTTACGTTGCTCCTCCTCCGCCACCACCAAGTGGCCCCGCGATCGGTGGCCCGATGGTACTCAGTGGTGACGATGCCGATGACGGCGGGCATTGCGGAGGATCGGCCTGCGGCCAGCTTTATGGCAAGGCTTTGAGTTTCGTGGTCAACAATTCGCAATCAAGTGGCACCGGGATCGTAGCAGTTGGAGTTAATAGTAGCTACGCTCTTAGTTCCTTTAATTCCTGGAACCAAGTTAGCAACGCCGGTCCCAATGTAGCGGTCACACATGTCAGAACCACCTCTGAAATCGCAAATGTCAATTTTTCAAATTTTGCCGCGATTTATATTGCATCTGACAGCAGAAACACCTCTGGCGGCATGACATCTAGTCAACTCACAGCCTTGAACGCACGGCAAGCCGATATCGTCACCTTCGTGAATAATCTCGGTGGCGGTTTGCTGGCATTGTCTGAGTCTGGCTATTCCCATAAATACAATTGGCTTCCTCTGTCTTTGACGACCGCCAATTCAGGTCACAGCAATTCCAGCGGAAACCTCCCAACAGCTGACATGTCCAGCATTGCTCCGGGCATTACAGAATCGCATCTGAGTCACTGTTGTTACCATACGGTCTTTACCGGCCCACCGGGTTTTTCCGGTCTGCGGGTGCTGGCATACCATGACCACAACAATAACGATGCTTTCGATGGTGCGTCGGTCGACCAGGTACTGCTCCTCGGTGGTACCCAGGTAACCATTCAGGGCAACCTCGGCTTGACACCTGTAGCGGCTATAGACGAAGAAGTGGGAGACTCCCATACCGTCACGGCCTCAGCAGAAGACGGTTCGCCTCTGGGTCCTGTTGCAGGAGCAACGGTAACGTTTAACATCTCTGCCGGTCCCAATGCCGGGGCAAGCGGAACATGTAATCCTGCCGGTTGTGTAACAGACTCCAATGGTGAAGTCACTTTCACCTATGTAGGTAGCGGAGGTGTCGGAACCGACTCCATCGTTGCCAGCTTTGTAGACAGCAACAACGTGTCTCAGACCTCCAACACAGCGACCGCGACCTGGGTGATCAGCAACCAGCCGCCAACCGCTGATGCGGGTTCCACCCAGATCGTAGAGCAGACAGGACCTTCAGGTTCCAGCGTGACCCTGGACGGTTCCGGTTCATCCGATCCGGATAACGACCCGTTGACTTATAGTTGGACAGGAGTCTTTGGAACAGCTAGCGGCGCAACACCTTCGGTTTCGATTCCTGCGGGAACCTATACCGTAACGCTGGTTGTTAACGATGGTACTGTCGATTCCACACCTGCGACGATGTCCGTCACGGTTGTTGATACGACAGCACCGGCCATAACTGCTCCGGATGACGTACAGGTTGAAGCAACCGGTCCGCAAACGGACGTAACTATCGGTACTGCTACGGCTAACGATGCAGTCGGTGTTACTTCGATCGACAGTGACGCTCCAGCGGATTACTCGGTCACTACGACTGTAGTCATCTGGACGGCCTGTGACGCGGCAGGAAACTGTGCCTCCGATACGCAGAACGTCACGGTTGTTGATACGACAGCTCCGAGCATAACTGCTCCGGATGACGTAACGGTTGAAGCAACCGGTCCGCAAACGGACGTAGCTATCGGTACTGCTACGGCTACCGATGCGGTTGGTGTTGATTCGATCACCAGCGACCAACCCGCTGACTACACTGCCAGTACAACGACTGTAGTCACCTGGACGGCCTGTGACGCGGCAGGAAACTGTAACTCCGC
>Ga0257115_1002740_pt1 | contig 10187 bp, 13 predicted proteins | sample SI112_100mmetaG_FD_194465 | JGI IMG/M metagenome (GOLD analysis project Ga0257115, IMG submission 194465) | Marine microbial communities from Saanich Inlet, British Columbia, Canada - SI112_100m | ecosystem: Environmental > Aquatic > Marine > Inlet | place: Canada: British Columbia | collected...
TAAAGTTAAAATATATTATATTGAAATATACTCTACAACATGTCAATATTTAATTCAAACAGTATTGGTCGGGACGGCAAGATTTGAACTTGCGACCACTTGACCCCCAGTCAAGTGCGCTACCAGACTGCGCTACGCCCCGAAAAACTATAATACTTAGTTTCTAAATTTTCCGTATAGAAATCCAAAAACAAAAGCAAATATGGCAAATGGCGCCGACATAATAAACCAATAGATTATATTATTTATATGTCAAAAAATTGAGAAAAAACTTCAAATATGTACAGTTTATGTACAGTTATTTGGAGTCATTATGTCAACAATACAAAAATTCACTCGTGCAAAGGGTGATGTTTATCGTGTTCTAATTCGTAAAGCTGGAACAAAACCTATATCCAAAACCTTCTCTAACAAAAAGCTAGCCATTCAGTTTGCTCAAAGTATGGATAGCAATAGAGAGTTTTTTGAAGCCTATGGTTATGAAAATGATAAAGAGATTAAATTATCCTTACTTATAAGCAATTATCTTAAGTATGAATACAAAGGTAAGGACAAAGTTGAGCAATCTAGAAAGTTAAGGATATGGCTGAATTATTTGGGTGATATAAGAATAAAAGAAATTAAAGCCGTTAGTATTTCACATTCATTAAGTACCCTACCCTCTCACCTATCTAATGCATCTATTAACAGACATAAAGCTGCCATTTCAGGCGCTCTAACATATGCCCTTCGTAAAGGTTATATCAAAACAAATCCAGCCAGAATAATCCCTTCTCTGCCTGAGAATAACGAGAGAACAAGGTTCCTATCAGAAGCTGAAAGAACTCGTCTATTTCGCTCTTGTAGAAACTCTCATTGGGATAAGTTATACCTCATAGTACTCCTTGCAATTACAACAGGAGCAAGGAAAGGAGAACTCACTAGGCTTAGGTGGAATGATATTGATTTTGACAGAAGAACGGCTTATGTTGCTACCACTAAAAATGGTCAGCCTAAAGTGTTGCCTTTGACTGGTTCTGTCATTAAAGAACTACAATTATTTAATAAAAACAATAATAGTTTAATCTTTGCATCTAAGGTTAAAAAAGAGGTTGCTTATTGCTTTACTAAGCCTTGGAAGAAGGCTCTCAAGGATGCTGAAATTAAAGACTTTAGATTCCACGACCTTCGTCATTCCTGTGCTTCTTATTTAGCTCAATCTGGAGCATCTCTATTGGAGATAGCAGATGTTCTAGGGCATAAGCAAATTAGTGTGACTAAACGCTATGCCCATCTTTGTATTGAACATAAGTCGAGTCTTATTAATAGAGTAATGGGTGGTATTTAGTCTCAGAATAAACTACAATTGTTGTTATGAAATAACTCAAAACTTACTCTAGTGCATAGTAAAGAAAACAAAAACAAGAATGTAAATGCGGTTTGGTTTATGCATGACGGAATGCTCAGTGATGAAGAAGTAATTGAGCAGTATATTGATGTTATTCCTGAAATGTCAATGGCACTTGTGGGCAATCAAAAATTGAATACATTGATATGGGACCATGAAGAACAATTAAATATAGTTGCAGAAAGACAGGCACGAATAAAGATAGGTTTGAGTTGGGAAGAAGCTGATACCGAGGCAAGAAAAGAAGCTTCAAAATTAAAAAAAGAATCTCAAATGCATTATGAAACATGTAAAGAATATAACCAAGCCGCAAGTGATAGTGGTGAGGGCTATATTTATTAATTAAGATTTAAATTTCAAAATATAACTTATGAGCAAAGCTTTCCAAAATAATGAACTTCACATCGAATACTTTCCTAATGGAAAGAAACAGTGCGAAGGGAAGCTTTTAAATAATAAAAGAGATGGAAAATGGACTTTTTGGGATGAACAAGGCATGAAGATTTATGAAGGTCATTATAAAAATGGACTTCAGCATCTTCAGTGGACATTTCTAGATAAACAAGGAAGAGAGGTAACAGAGAGTTATGATGAAGGTAAGAAGCATGGTCTCTGGCGGTATTGGGATGATGAGGGGCGTGGGGTAATAGAAAACCACCATAAGGATGGCTTCAAAAATGGACTATGGGCTTACTATGATGATAATGGGAATGGTCGTATTGAAAATTACATAAATGGCAAGAAAAATGGCTCTTGCAGATATATCTGTGATGAATTTAACATTGGTGGATATACTTATAAACATTGGGACCAAAGTCAACTAATTGATGAGATGCTCAAGGCTATACAGCCTGATAACGGTGTACATCATAAAGTTGCAAGCCTCTATTTTGAAAATCAACCCTATGAAACTGAACTAGAAATTAACTATCTTAATGACAAAAGAAATGGTCCAATCATTTTAAAGCTCTCTGGAAAAGTGAAGGTCGAGGGTTCTTATAGAGATGATAAAAAACATAACTCTTGGATTGGTTTTGGTTCTAACGGCGGACTTGCATCGTGGATAGAATATTGGGATGATGAAATTCAATCTGATGAAACAGAGAGGTATGAGAAAGAAATTGAAGATAAGAAAATAGAATTAGAGAATGAGAAACTTCATTATGAACAACTAGAAAAAGAAAAAGAAAGAATTACTAAGTATGGTCTAACTGGAGAATCATCGAGCACACCAATATATAAATTTGATACTGATTTTCAAAATCATAGTAACTCTAAGAATGATGAGAATGATGTTTTAAAAAATGCTAAACCTGAGAGTGACATGGTCAATGTTGCAGGTGTAAATATAAGCAAAGCTGAATATAAAAGGTTAAAAAAACAAGGGCGTATCATCGAAAAAGAAAAGAATATCTTTAAAAGACTTTTTGGACTTTAACCTAGAATCATGAAAAAACTACTACTACTCTTATTACTATCTCTTGGTTTTATAGGTTCAGGTTTCACCGCTTCAACTTCTGACATCGTAAAAACCAATATATTGAAATTGAAAGCAGTAAATATATGTCTTGGGGTAAATTGTGTCTTAAATGAAGCAGACCTTAGTGGAGCAGACCTTAGTGGAGCAGACCTTAGTGGAGCAAAACTTAGGTCAGCTGACCTTAGTGGAGCAGACCTTAGTGGAGCAAACTTTAATGGAGCAGACCTTGTCGAAGCAAACCTTAGTGGAGCAAACCTTAGTGGAGCAATTCTTAAGTCAGTGCTTTTCAGAGCAGACCTTAGTGGAGCAGACCTTAGTGGAGCAAACCTTAGTTGGGCATACCTTGTAGGAGCAAACTTCAGGGGAGCAAACCTCAGGGGAGCAAACCTAAGTGGAGCAGACCTTTTCGGAGCAGACCTTAGTGGAGCAGACCTCAAGGGAGCAAAAATTAGTGAAGCAAAATTTTGTAAAACCAAAACACCTTGGGGTCAAGATGACTCAGGGTGCCTATAGTATGAATAAATTAATCAACTTTCTCTAACAAAACTAAAGATAAGGCTTAACTATGGAAACTTTTCTACCAATACTTGGACTTCTATTGATTATGGCTTTGGTTGTTGGGGCAACTATTAAGATAAATACACTATTGATAAGCAAATCATTAACAAAAATACTTTTAATTATTGCCTCAATTTTGTCAATGTTTATGATTATTCTCCTTCCCATTCATTACTTTGAGGGCACTCTAACTTGGGGTATCTTTTTGTCATTTTTATTGATTATTGCCATATTCTTTCTAATAGCTCATTTTGTTCCTAAACTTCCAATAGTTTCCTATCTTAGAGAAATTTATCTGAGCAACCTAGAGGATGCTGAAGAACAAGAATTAAAAGAGGCTAAGTGAATAAACTACTCCTACTTCTATTACTAACCTCTAGCTTCTCTGCTTATACTGATGATGTTGTTTTTGATGAGGACGTATATCCCACCCATACATCAGATGATGTAATTAACCCCACTTGTGAAAGTAAAGATATTAATGAAGAACTCGATAGAATGTGGGTTAAATATGGGTTTTATGAAATGGAAGTAACAGCTGAAACGATTGAAGAAAAGGATTTTCTTAGGGAGTACAAGATAATCTTTGAAGGCATCCTTCGTCAGCGTGATGAAGAGAGCATTTACAAAAAAGGTTATTATTGTTGTAGCAATTCTTCATTAGAAGTTTGTCAAGAATTAAAGGAAGCTGAATGAAGAAACTACTCATATTCTTATTACTATCACTTGCCTTTGTAGGTTCAGCTAATGCTGTCTCTATTAAAGGTGCTTTTGGCTATCAATTAGGTCAAATTGTAGAAGGTGTAAAAGGAAGTCATTGCTTTGGGTGTATAGAGAAATATAATTTATCAAAAACTTTTGTTCCCCAAAAGCCTCTTCCGGGAGACTTTTCATATTATCTAATTGCAACACCAAAAGATAAAAAAGTTTATGAAATTTATGCAATTGATTCTAGTTCTCATGATTCTCATGATGATTGCAGTGCTAAACATGGCGTCTTTAATAATATTATGAAAATATTTGAATTAAAGTATGGATTTTTTTCAAAGACTAACACTGAGGAAAATATATATGCACTAGGTATTAAGTGGAAATCATTAAACCACTCTTATGTTAATGGTCATAGAGAAATATTGATTAGATGCAGGTCTAGTAATTCTAACCAGCACCATATAACAATTACCTATATTGACTACATATTAGAAAAAATACAAAAAGAAGAAGCTGAAACTGCATTAAAGAAAGAGTTAAAAGAAAAAGAAGAAAAATTTATCGAAGATGCAGCAGATTATGACATTTAGCACAATATGAATAAACTAATTCTGCTTATATTACTATCTATTGTTTCCTTGAGCAGCGCTCAGGCAACGGTACAAAAACCTTCGGCTGATTATTATGAACAAGTCCTTCAGGCTTATGTATATGCTCTTTCACGTTTGGACTTCACTTTAAGTGATTTTTGTATTAATCAGCCAGACGTTCAAAAAAGAGGTGATGTCTTTTATCTTCCAAATGAAGAAGTAGGTATTACCGCAACCTCTATTTGTGCCTACAAAGAACAATATGGTAAATATGCATCAAAAGGAAAGTTAATAAATGGAAAGTTTGATGGCAAGTGGACTTACTGGTATGAGAATGGTCAGATAAAGTCTGAACAGAGCTACAATAATGGGAATTTAGATGGCAACCACACTGCTTGGTATGAGGATGGTCAGATGAGGTATGAAAAAAGCTACAAGGACGGCAAGCATGATGGCAAGCACACTGCTTGGTATGAGGATGGTCAGATAAAGTCTGAAAAAAACTACAGTTATGGCAAAGCAGATGGCAAGCACACTACTTGGTATGAGAATGGTCAGAAATATTATGAGCTAAATTACAAATGGGGCAAGGATGATGGTAAGTGGACTTTCTGGCACGAGGATGGTCAGGTACAGCGGGAATCAAATTACAAGGATGGTGTTTGTCTCAGCGGATATTGCCTGAACTGGTAATATGAAAAATAATTAATGGAAAAATTCTACGACGACTTAATCAATCAACTTATCGAAATTGGTCGTACAGAGACAATTCCATTCATACCTGATTCAGAGTTCAGTTATCTAAGAGAAGGACAATGGCAAAGAGCTCGCTACCCCGAGAATTGTGATGATTATTCCCTTGATGACCTCAAGCTACTCTACAAAGGCATAGTTCTATGTGAAAAGCATTTTGAGTGGTTTGTTGGCTCTGCAACGAACACTGCTTGGGTGCTTCGTAATATAGAGGAAAGATTAGACTCTGATTCAGATTATGATGAAACCAAAGAGCTCTATGAATTTGGCTTTGCCAATCGAGGAGAAAACCCCTATGCACCAACAGGCTCTAGAACTCATATTGATTGCAATACTTATGAGCAATATGAAGATGTCGTTCATCAGAAACTAAACAACATAGCAAGGCATGATGCTCTCATGAAGCAACAACAGGAAGATAGTAGAAGAATGAAGGCTCTCAAAAAAGAATATAAACAAAAAAGAGCAAAAGAACATGCCGAGCGGAAAATAGCAAGAGAGAGGCATCATATAGAAGTTATAGTAGAAAAAAACACATCCATTTTTAAGAGAATTTGGAACTATTTTAGAAGTTCATTATGACTAAACGAGTTCGCAAAAACGGGGTATTTAAAAGATACTTTGACAATGGGAAGCAATTGTCAGAGGAGAGTTACAACGACGGAATGTTAGAGGGTAAATGGACTTATTGGTATGAGAATGGTCAAGTCAAGTTAAAGGGAAACTTTAAGCCTTATGAAGTACTTCCTAATGATGAAAGATGGGAGCGAAGTAGTCGATATGTATTTCCAGCTAGGGATAGTAAACATGGAAAGTGGACTGAGTGGTATGAGAATGGTCAGAAGGAATTAGAACAAAATTATGAATGCGGAAGATTCATTGGTAAATGGACTTCTTGGTATAAGAATGGCAATAAAAAATCTGTAAGAAATTATAAGGATGGTGGTGGCTTGCCGGGGTCTGGAAATTCTATACTAGATGGTCAATGTACTGGTTGGCATGAGAATGGACAAAAAAAATCAGAAAGACATTTCAACACAAATAGAATGGAAGGCAAGTGGACTGAGTGGGATGAAAATGGTCATACAATTAGAGAGGAATATTACAAGATGGGAGAATTAATAAATTGGAAAATTACAAAAATTCCAAAATTTAATGATTAACAAATACTTATGAAAAAACTACTCTTACTTCTATTTTCAATACTGTTTTCATTTAACTCTTATGGCAAAACTATTTGTGTTGTAACTGATACTGAATATATAGATGGCATTTTTTTCTTACCAAATATGACCAAACCATTTACTGGTAATAACTTATGTAAATATGAAAATGGACAGATTAAATCTCAAGGAAAGTTAATAAATGGAATATTCGAAGGCAAGCTGACTACTTGGTATACAAATGGTCAGATAGAGGAAGAGATTAATTTAAAAGACAATATGGAAGATGGCAACCAGACTTACTGGTATGAAAATGGTCAGAAAATGGTTGAGGAAAATTACAAAGACGGCATTCTTCATGGCAAGTTCACTTCTTGGCTCGAGAATGGTCAGAAAGTGCGTGAGACAAATCATAAAGATGGTGAGTATCATGGCAAGCAGACTTCGTGGTATGAAAATGGTCAGATAGAGATAGAAGGAAATTTCAAAGATGGCAAAAGTGATGGCTATTGGACTAAATGGTATGAAAATGGACAACTAAGGGAAGCAAATAATTACAAAGATGGCAAGGATGATGGTAATTTTACTTCGTGGTATGAGAATGGTCAGCAATGGGGAGAAGGAAGTTTCAAAGATGGTAAGGAAGATGGCAAGTTTACTGCGTGGAATGAGAATGGTCAGTTAATATTTGAGGTAACTTACGAAGATGGTGAGTGTATCAGTGTCGACTGTTTTGACTAACATTCACAAATGGACAAATCTGCAAAATTAAAACACTCAAAACCGCTTAAAGATAGTCTTTGGTCTGAGTTTGAAGAAGTAGATATTCTTGTTTCTAAGGTGCTCAAAGAGATAAGGTCGGCACTTAAACTAGAGAGATTTAACAAAACTAAATATAAAAGAAATCTCAAGGTATTACTTCTCAACCTATTCGTAACCTACTCGGTAAGTCCAAAGATGTATCTCGCAGTTGCAAGAGGCTTTGGGGACTATTCAAGTTCAAGATACAATAGTAATAACATTGGCTATAAAGTCTTAATTAGATTAGTTGACAGCTTATCAAAGCTTGGATATATTGAGTATCACAGAGGTCATTTTGATACCTTTACTGCATCTGGTCATCGCTCAAGAATTAAAACCAAAACTAAACTCATAAAACACTTCGAATCAAGCATGATTTCTACTGCGATGATTACGATGGATAATAATGAAGAAACAATCATTCTTAGGAAGGCTAAAGATAAATCTTCAAAGTCCAAAAAAAAGGAATTGGCAGACTATATAGACACAGATGAAACAAATAAAATGAGAAGTAATCTAGAAGAAATAAACGCACTTTTAGAGCGAACATGGATAGATATAGAAATACCAGATGATGAGCATATCAAACTCAACGAAAAGATGGATAAAGAGCCAGATAAGAGCCCGATTGACTTTACCAGAAGAAAACTCAAAAGGATTTTCAATAACTCAAGTTTTGAGGATGGAGGTAGATACTATCAGGTCTGGTGGCAGGAAATATCTAGCTCTTATAGAAAATATATAACCATTGACTGCAGACGAACAGAAGAGTTAGACTTTGCGGGGATTCATCTCAGAATGCTATATGCAATAGAGGGAATAGAGTTGGGTTCAGAGGATATTCATTTAATCGATGGTTTCGGTATTGAATATAGAAGCCAAGTCAAAAGAGCTATCTACATAATAATTAATGCTGAGACGAGGGACAAAGCGATTTACGCAATCCAAAGAAAACTAACTCTACCAAAGAACAAGACCGCTCAAGACTTGTTTAATCAACTAACACTAAAACATCCTAAGATAGCCAAATACTTCGCTACAGGCGAAGGAGTTAAACTTCAATACATCGACTCACAAATAGCAGAAAAAGTCATGCTAAGGCTTGCTAAAGTCAATATAGTTGCGTTACCAATGCATGATAGTTTTATTGTAAGAATGAGTCATATAAACGACTTAAAAAAAGAAATGAATAAGGCTTACAAGGAAATAGTAAAAACTGGAACAATATTAGATAAAAAGGATTCTATTAGACAAGAATTAGAAGAACATGAACAACAAAGACCATTAGTTAGAGACCAAATAAACTATAAAGGCTTAAGAAAGCCAATTACAGGAAATGAAATAATAAATATAACTAAAGAAGGAATAAAGAACTATAAACAATATGATAAGAGAGAAAGGGAGTGGCGCGCGTCTCGAGGAGAATTCTAAAGAGATTCTTTAAGATATTCCTTTATGTTACTTGCAACTTTAGTGAGCTTTAATATTGTTTAGTGAATGCCCTCTAAAAGCCTTCATATAAGGAAAATAGAGATATTAATAATTTATCAGTAGAACTATCGCATTCAATTTATTCATCAATTACTTCAGTCACTATACCTTGCTTTAATAACTCTGCATCTCTGGGATACCACATCTCCTCTACAGGGATTCTATAAAACCTCTTAACAAAGTCTTTATCTATTCCATTTTGTTTATAAAATTTAATGGTGTCATAGAGTTTATCTTTTGCCTCTTCTTCCGAGAATTTGTTATTATTAAGGGCATCTTTGCCTTGATGAAACCCTAGCAAAGCCTTTGAAGACATTTGTCTTTTCTGTCCACCAATAAAAGCAGTAACACATGCCGAAACGCAGTATTCAGGAACATAAGTATTAAGTTCTCTTTCTTTAATGATTAAGGATATTTTCCTTGCTTCATGGTCATAACCCCCTTGACTAAAAAATGCAATTGTTTTGACTTGAGGATTCTCATTCAATACTTGCTCAAAATCCTTCGAAATACCATAACTAAACTTACCATCTAACAATAGAGTATTCTCTTGAACAGATAGCTCATAGCCACCAGTTTCATAGGAGCTGAAACTGATATGAAGAGACTCTAATAGTTTTTGAGGGGACTTAACGATTATTAGAGATAATACTGTTAGCTCCCAAAGTAGAAAAACAATAACCAAAAATGAAGTTACTAACTGCTTTTTACTTTTGAAATATCTTAGTAAGGTTCTTGCTAGACCAGCAATTTGCCAAGGAAAGACAACCAAAAAAAAGGATAACGTTAATAGCAAATAGAGCCTTGCGTAGGTAATGATTGTGGCGGGGTTATTGAGCATACTAATTTGCTCAATTAAGAGGTTAAAAACGCCAAAGATAAGAACGCTGTTTATCCAAAAAGCCTTAACTAATGAGTGGTTTCCTTGCCAGTGATTAAGAAGGTATTTAGTTATATGAATCTCCGATATCTCCAACAAGATTTGTATCGGGTTCTACAAAATGGTTTCCATTAAAGAATATATCCATATCGTATTCATCTATCCAGTTTTCGATAACATGAATAACATCATACTTTCTAGCAAACTCAATTTGAGCATGAAAGACTGCTTTCTTTTCATTATCACTGGAAAGCCACCTACCAAGAACAAGTGGATTTGGTATGCCCAATTTAGACCATTCTTTCCAATTTAATTTTGTATCTTCAAAACCAGCTTCTTTAATAATTTGATTATAGATAGCTTGCCAAGCTTG
>Ga0257115_1002756_pt1 | contig 10143 bp, 9 predicted proteins | sample SI112_100mmetaG_FD_194465 | JGI IMG/M metagenome (GOLD analysis project Ga0257115, IMG submission 194465) | Marine microbial communities from Saanich Inlet, British Columbia, Canada - SI112_100m | ecosystem: Environmental > Aquatic > Marine > Inlet | place: Canada: British Columbia | collected...
AATTTACAGGAGTTGATCCAAGAGTTCTGTCAAATCAAGTTCCTGGTGGAATGATATCCAACCTATCTAACCAACTTAAAGACCAAAATGCACTAGAAAAGATGAATGATGTATTAAAAGAAATACCGTTAGTTAGACAGGATTTAGGGTTCCCTCCTTTAGTTACACCTACATCTCAAATTGTGGGTACGCAAGCGGCTTTAAATGTTATTACTGGCTCAAGATACAAGACGGTTACCAATGAAGTTAAAAATTACTTTTTGGGTCAATATGGCGCCGCTCCAGGAAAGGTGAATGAGGAAATAAAGTCAAAAGCAATTGGTGATCAAAAAGCGATAACATGTCGTCCTGCTGACAAACTTAAACCTGAAATTAATAATCTCCGAGTGAAAGCAGATGAAATTATAAAAAATGATGAAGACCTTTTAACATATGCGATGTTTCCAGATTTAGCCACTTCATTTTTAAAAGAAAGAAATGCTGGCACACTTGTACCTGAAGAATTGCTTGTAAAAAGTGAGGTAGGTGATGCAAGTAATCGATATGCGCCTTCTGAATTTAATATTACACTTCATGGTGAAACCTATCATATTAATATAACGGGTTCAGGTAAATCAGGAGATATAGAAAGACCATTTCATGTTTCTGTTGATGGTATATCTGAAGAAGTACTTGTTGAAACGTTAGATCAAGTTTTGGTAGAGGGTGGAGGTGATGAGGAAATAGGAGGTGATGAGGATGGAAAGCCGGCAAAGACAGCAAAGCATGCCCGCCCTACTCATGATGGATGCATTACAACAGCCATGCCCGGAACAATCATTGATATTAAAGTAAAGGTGGGTGACACCGTAAGTGCTGGCGATAGCGTCATTGTTATAGAGGCAATGAAAATGGAAAATGAAATACAAGCTTCAAAATCTGGTATTGTCATTGCAATACATGTTTCCAACGGTGATAGTGTTTCACCAAATGAAACATTAATCGAAATCAAACCTCAATAAACCATATGAATTTATTTTTTCATGAGTGAGATAATTCTTGCATCATCTTCAAGATATCGCCAAGAACTTCTTAAGAGACTCTCAATCGAATTTAGATCTATATCGCCAAATATAGATGAAACTAAAATCCATAACGAAACCTTTGAAGATCTAGCAAGAAGGCTATCAAATGAAAAAGCAAAAATTATTTCGATGAATCATCCATCAGCATTCGTGATCGGCTCAGACCAAACTGCTGAATATAACAACAAGCAAGCAAGCAAACCACTTAGTATTAAAAATGCTTTTTCCCAACTAAAAGAGCTTAGTGGGCAAACATTAAATTTTTTTTCAGGTGTATGTTTAAAAAATGAGCAAAGAAAAATTTCAGTTGACGAAGTAGTAAAGTTCTCAGTAACCTACAAAAAGCTTTCAGATAAACAAATAAATCGTTATCTTGAACTAGAAGACCCGACACACTGTGTAGGAAGTATAAAATCAGAAGGTTTAGGAATAACCCTTTTAGAAGAGATTCAATGTAATGACCCTACTGCCGTAATAGGATTGCCATTAATCGAGCTATCAAAAATGTTTGCGCGATTTGGAGTTATTTGATTGGTGATAAATTCAAAAAATTATGGAAAATTATTTCTCATACCAACTTCAATTGAACAAAAATTTAATAATGACTTTCTGCTTGAAGTAGATAAAAAAAAATTAAAGAAAATTAAAGATTTTATTGTTGAAAGCCCCAAGACGGCAAGGCAAGCTTTAAAAAAGCTTAACTTAGATGAGAGGCTACAAGATTTAAACATTATGGAGCATAGTAAAAAATCCTCATATAAGTCTACAGATGATTACTTCCGGCCAATCTTTAATGGAAATAATGTAGGGTTATTATCTGACTCAGGAGCCCCTTGTGTAGCAGACCCTGGGGCTATTATAGTCTCCAAAGCCCATGAATTTAATATCGAAGTTGTGCCATTGGTTGGTCCTTCATCAATTATTTTAAGCTTGATGGCGTCAGGCTTTAATGGACAAAATTTTTGTTTTCATGGCTATGCCCCGATTGAAGAAAATAAAAAAGCTAATTTTTTTCAGCATATCCAAATAAACATAAAGAAAAAGCAAGAAACACAAATTTTTATAGAAACCCCCTACCGAAACAATAAATTATTGGCTGATATCATGAAAATAGATAATGAATCTTTAAGATTATGTATTGCCATTAATTTAACTGACATTGATCAAACAATATTAAATGGATCAATAAAAGAATGGCGTGAAAGAAAAATGCCTGACTTAACAAAAAAGCTATGCGTCTTTCTTATCAATTAAATCCTTAATAGGTTTAAAAGTTTTTCTATATATTTTATTAATACCAAATTTCTTAATAAGAGCCATATGTTTTTTTGTGGGATATCCTTTATGTGTATTGAGTTCATATTGAGGATAAAGGGCATGCAAAGACTCCATGTATTTATCCCTCTCAACTTTTGAAACAATTGATGCTGCAGATATTGCTGGTACCAGTGAATCCCCTTTTATAATAGCTTTTAAATTAACTCCTTCTATCTTAGGAGTATAAAGGCCATCAACAAAACATTGGTTAGGCCTTACTTTTAACATTAATATTGCCCTTTTCATAGCAAGTAATGAAGCATTTAAAATATTTAATTGGTCAATTTCCTCCACGCTTGCAGTAGCAAAAGTATAATCAAAGGCATTAGTCTTTATTTCCTCATATATCTCAATTCTTTTTTTTGGGGGTATTTTCTTGGAGTCATCTAAATCCCTTATTTGTAAGCTTTTATCTAGGATGACGGCGGATGCGAAAACAGGACCACACAAAGGCCCCCTACCTGCTTCATCAACTCCACAAATCATTGTCATTTAAGATATGGTTTAATCATTTTAAAAATCAATGTTGATGTATTTTTATTTAAATCTTTATGAAGTTTTTGGAATTTTAACTCTATTTTTTTTAAATATTTTTTATCTTCAATAATTTCGTGAGCTTTTTTAGCCAATAAGGATGGTTTAGCTTTATGTTGCAACATTTCTGGAACAATATTTTCTTTAAGTAAGATATTCGGTAGGCTAACATTTGGTATTAAACGCACAATTTTCCAGCCTAGATATGAAATCCACGATCCTTTATATATGACAATCATTGGTTTTTTATGTAATGCAATCTCTAGTGAAGCCGTTCCTGAAGCAGCTATTGCTATATTTGAAGAACCTATAATTTCCGAAACCCTTCCTCTGTACAACTTTAAATTCTTACTCTTGCTAACTTTAATTCGGCTTCTAATGAAGTTCATATTTTTATTGTTATTTGTAGGAATTAAAAACTTAGCTTTTGGGTATATTTTTAATAAATTTTTTGCTGTTTTAAGCAAAATATCTGTATGCGACCTCAGCTCACCCATCCGACTGCCAGGTAAAAGGGCGACAACTAGGTCCTTACTATTAAGGTTCAATTTCTTACGATATGTATTTGTATTTGATTTAAATGGAATGTTGTTTGCTAGCGGATGACCAACAAAAGTTGTTTTCACTCCTGCTTTTTCAAACAAAGGTTTTTCATGTGGAAAAATAGAAAATATATGGTCAGTAGATTTTTTTATCTTATGAACCCTGTTTGGCCTCCATGCCCATACCGATGGAGCCACATAATGAAAGGTTGGGATCCCGTTTTGTTTGAGTTTCTTTTCAACATAAAAATTGAAGTCTGGCGCATCAACTCCTAAAAAGATATCTGGCTTCTCAATTTTTAAATACTTAATTAATCTATATCTCAAATAGATTAACTTAGGAATATTTGGAATAACTTGAAAAACACCATATAAAGAAAGATTTGAGTAATTGAAAAAGGATTTTAACCCCTGTTGTTTCATTAAAGGACCGCCAACACCTATAAACTCGACATTCTTTACTTTGGAGTTAATGTATGCCATAAGTTGGCCAGCTATCAGGTCGCCCGACGGCTCGCCTGCTAAAATTGCTATCTTAGCCACGTGGGCGTATAAGCCCTCTTTTTGATCTTTCAAAGAAATCCAAATAAAGGCCCACCTCTTGAGAGGAGTTTTTTAACTTTTCAAGTTCTTTTTTTGCCTGATCAATAGAATTATTTCTCATGTAAATAATTTTATAGCCTTTTTTAATATCCTCAATTGCCTGAGCACTAAAGCCCCTCCTCTTCAAGCCCTCAGAATTTATTCCATTTGGAAGTGCATTCCCACCCTTACTTACAGCCCTCACATATGGAGGAACATCTTGTGCAAGCAAAGTCCCCCCCATTGTCATAACATGTGCCCCAATCTTACAAAATTGATGAATTGCTGTTAATCCTCCCAAAACTACATAATCATCAATCTCAACATGCCCAGCTAAAGTAACACTATTAGCAAAAACGGAATTATTTTTTACAATGCAATCATGTGCAACATGAACATAAGCCATGATCCAGTTATCATCCCCAATAACTGTTTTATTATTTCCTTCAACAGTTCCAGTATTTAATGTGCAGAACTCTCTGATAGTATTTCTATCCCCTATTTCCAAGAAAGTTTCTTGGTCTTTATATTTCATGTCCTGGGGCTGCTCACCTATTGATGAAGAATGATAAATCTTATTGAATTTACCTATTTTAGTTTTGCCGGTAATGGTGACATGGCTGCCAACCTCAGTCCCCTCGCCAAGCTCAACTGACTTTCCAATTATTGAATATGGGCCAACCTTAATGTTTTTATTTAAGATTGCCTGCGGGTGAATAATGGCCGTGGGATGTATATCTTGCTCAAATTCCATTAATTTATACTTTCTTTTAAATTTCTTTTAAAACACACATTATTTCAGCTTCGGCAGCAACTTTTTCCCCTACTGTTGCAATGCCCTTATATTTCCAAATACCTTTAATTATTCTTTCTATTGAAACATTCAAATTTAGTTGGTCACCTGGGACCACGGGGGTTTTAAACCTTGCTTTATCTATCCCTACGAAATAATAAACCGTATGATCATTAGGCTTTTCATTGCGCGTTTTAAAAGATAGTATTGCTGCAGCTTGAGCCATAGCTTCAACTATAAGCACTCCAGGCATGACAGGATAATGAGGGAAGTGACCAGGGAAAAAAGGTTCGTTTATCGTTACATTTTTTATTGCCTCAATGTTTTTTCCAAGCTCATAAGACAATACTTTATCCACAAGAACAAATGGATATCTATGAGGGAGGTGATCTAGTATTTCTTTAATGTCCATTGAGGTGTCTTGTGTCATTTCATACCTTTTTTTATCATAAATTTTACAGCAAATTTTAACCAATCTTTATGTTTTAATGGGGGCATAACCCCTGTAACCCTTTGCCCTGCTTTTTTAATCGACCTTGCTATAGCTGTTGTGGGTGTTATAACTGTTTTATCAGCGATTGATATATTCGGACCAATTCTTGCACCGCCACCTATCATACAATTTTTACCAATTTTTGAACTTCCAGCGAGACCTGCCATCGCCGCAATAATTGTATTTTCGCCAACAATACAATTATGGGCGATATGAACTAAATTATCAATTTTTACCCCAGCTTTAATAATAGTATTATCAATCGCCCCACAATCAATTGTTGTGTTCGCGCCAATGTCTACATTATCTTCAATAATAACCCCCCCTGTCTGAGGGATTTTTGACCAGCCCCCATTATCATCAGGGGCATAGCCAAATCCATCTGTACCAATTCTTGCGCCTGAAAATAATACGCAGTTATCCCCTATTTTGACATTATCCTCAATACTTACATTTGAATGGATGACTGAATTATTACCAATAGAAACATTATTTCCAATAGAAACACTTGAGCCAATTTGAATATTTTTACCCAGCAAACAATTATCGCCAATAACAGAGTATGGTCGTATACTATTATTTTCATCTAATTTTGTACTCTGTCCGATGATTACCGACTCATGAATGCCCGTGTTCATTTTTTTATCAAGATCACTAAATAAGGTTGCAATTTTCGAGAAAGCTAGATACGGATTTTTAACAAGAATATAGTCTTTATCCCAGTACCTTAAATCATCCTTCTTAATTAAAATAACTTTAGATTTTGTTTTACTCAACCTTGGAATATAGGACACATCCGACAAAAAAGAAATAGAACTTGCGGTAGCGGAGTCTAATGAGGAAATATTATCCACCACAATATTATCTGATGAAGCCTTACCATTTACCAGCTCCGCTAGCTCAGAGCACTTAAATTCTTTTTGCATTTAATAAATTAGAGCCTTTTTTACTTTGACTTGCCTAAAGCCTTAATAAGGTCATTGGTAATGTCAATGCCCTTTGAAGCGTAAGCAACCCCCTGATAAAGTATAAGGTCATACTTTTCTTTTTTGGCTAAATCCTCAATTGATTTATTGATTTGTTGTTGTAACTTTCCAATTTCTTCACGCCTTCTAATATCAATATCCTCTCTAAGCTCTCTTTCAATTCTTTGGATATCAATTTTTGCATTTTGCATTTTTTTCTGAGCTTTCTGGCGTTCAGATTCAGACATAGTTACGCTATTTTTTTTATAATCTTTTTCTTGTTTTTGTATTCCTTTAACTTTCTTTTGAAGCCCATCTGTTCTTGATTTAAATTCTTTCTCTAGCTTTTTATTACTAACAGTAGTTTGAGGTGCTTCTTTCAGCACTTTCTCTACAACAACATATCCAATTTTAATCTCTGCTAGAACTGACATTGGCAGTAAAAGTATAATGCTAAACAAAATCCCTATAAATCTCTTATTCATTTCCCTACCCCCTTCTCTTGGTTAATCTAAAAATTGGTTCCCATACCAAACTGGAATACTTCTGTTTCATCTAGGTTATCATCATTTAACGACTTAGCAAATGACGCATTGATTGGGCCAAATGGGGAAACCCATAAAACTGAAACCCCGGCTGAAAACCTCATTTCATCAATGGCAATATCTTCATCCTCATCCCATACACCACCTCCATCAACAAAAGCTTCAAGACGGACTTGGTCTTTGAACGCCCCTCCAGGAAGTGGGAATAGGATTGAGGTATTGGCTACAATCTTTGTCGTTCCACCAGTTGATTGCCATACATTTTCAGCGGTATCATAGTATTGCTCACCAATAGACGCAGCTTTATAACCCCTTACTGAACTAGATCCACCCACATAATAATTTTGGAAAAAGGGGTATGGGTCATCACCATAGGAGTGTGCGTAACCTAAATCTAGTTTATTGGCCCAAACAAACTTTTCAGTTAAAGGACGGTAATCAGCAATTTTTCCATTAAATTGATAATACTGCATATCAAGTATGGGCAATGAAATGTTAGCACCTACATCAAATTTATAGCCAGATGTTGGATAAATCGCGCTATCTCTTTTATCAGAAACGTATCCTACAGATAATACTGCCTCATTTTGTTCACAACCAGAAGTAGACCCACCCGAAACATTTGCACAATAATCTTTATATCTAGTTGGTGATGAGCTAACAAGACTTACCTCAGATACGTCAATATCAAATCCAATCTTAACTTGATCAAACTCATTCATCGGAATACCAAAGCCTACACCCAACCCTAAGGATTTTTTATCATATTGACCGGTATCTAAGTCTTTTGTGTTGGTTTCTTTGTAGAAGCCAGTAAGCCTTCTTGATATTCCATCAAGCGTATAATAAGGGTCAATGTAACTTAAACTGTAAATAGTATTAACGCTGCTGGTATTGATCGTTGTTGAGATAGTATTCCCTGTCCCAAGAAAGTTAGATTGTGCTACAGAAAAACTCCCTACCAAACCTTCATCCGAACTTGCGCCTGCGCCAAGTTTAACAGATCCCGTATTTTTTTCTTTCACAACTACTGTAAGATCAACCTGATCTGATATACCTGGAACAGAAACAGTCTTGACGTCCACGGCCTCAAAATACTGGGTTCGTTTTAACCGCCTAGTGGAATGGTCAATCTTCTCTTTGTCATAGTAAGAAGCTTCAAACTGCCTCATCTCTCTTCTTAAAACCTTATCCTTTGTTGTTTCATTCCCAACAAAACTTATCCTTCGTACATAAACTTTTTTTCCAGGCTCGATGAAGTAGTTGAATCCAACCAGTAAATTTTCTTTATCAACATCTGGGATAGGGTTTACATTAGAGAATGCGTAACCATAATTACCAAGCTCTTGATTGATCGCTTCCGTTGTTTCGTTTAGCAGGTTCCTGCTAAAAACTTCCCCCTTGCTAGTTTTAATATTATTTTGAAAAATAGATTCTTCGGTAAGCGGGTAATATTTTCCGCTTATTTTAATATCTCCAAAAGTATACTTATCGCCCTCATCAACAATTATGGCGATGTATACATTTTTTTTTGTTTCAGAGATGCTAACTGTAGTGTTTTTTATATCAAAATCTAAATACCCCCTGTCCATATAAAATGAACGGATTTTTTCTAGATCACCCGTTAAAACTTGACGTGAATACCTATCATCTTTATTCCACCATGACATAAAGCTTGTTGGCTTAAGGTCGAGACTGCTTAGCAGGTCATCTTCGTCAAATTTTGTGACGCCTATCAAACTTACCTCTTTGATTCTGGCTGTTGAGCCCTCATCGATATAAAAATCTATCGCAACACGATTTCTTTCCTGAGGGATAACCCTTGTTTCAATGGTAGCGGAATAAAGCCCTAAGTTAAGATATTGCTTACTAATCTCATTTTTTACTTTTGTTAGCTGAGGCTCACTAAAAAGAAGCCCCTCCCCAAGATTCATTTGCAGCATCCCTTCCTTAATCTTCTCTGGCTGAATAGCCTCAGCTCCATGAAAAGAAATAGTTGAAATAATAGGTTTTTCATTAACAATAATGACAACCACACTGCCCTCTAGGTCTATGCTTATGTTTTTGAACTGGCCTGTTTTATATAGAAGCTGGATGGCTTCAGAGAAATTGGCTTCGCTAATTGGTGTATTCACTTCGAAAGGAACGTTATCAAATACTAATCCTGGATCAACTCGCTTTAATCCTTGGACTTTAATATCAGAAATTATTGACTCTTCTGCCAACACAGGCAGGCTTATCGAAATAAGTAAAAGTAATAATAAGATTATTTTTTTCATTTACAAGTGAATTGATAATTTTTTTAAAACGCTATTATATACTGCAATTTAATTTATCAAAACTAATATTTCTCTCTTAAGTTATTGAGGAATAATGAAATTATATAAAAATAACTTAATTTAAAAAAAATATCTTTAAAGAATTTTTGGTTAAAAAGAGGTTATTTTAGTAACGTATAGATATCAAATAAAGGTAGCAAAAACATTAATTTAGAACAATATAAAATATTTTGGGATAGAATTTAACAGCAATATACATTAGATTATTATTATAAACAATTGTTTTTAAATCATTTTTTTTATAATTTTATTGGTTTCTTTTCTGGCCAAAATATCAATTTCAAGTATATGATCTACTGAACTTACATCTGCAGCTATAGCTTTTAAAAGTGTTTCTTCTATTAATTCTGGGATTTGTGTGAAATTTATTTTTCCTGATAAAAAGGCTTCTACAGCGATTTCGTTTGATGCATTTAAATAAATACAATGCACCGTACCCATTGCTAAGCTTTGATAACAAAGATCAAGGCAGCGGAATTTTTTTAAGTCTGGCTTATAAAATTGAAGGTCTGGTAATTTTTCTAGCGACGCACCCTCAACCCCAGAGAGAATTCTTTCAGGATGACTTAAGGCGTAAGCTATAGGAACCCGCATATCAGGATTTCCAAGTTGGCTCAAAGAGCTTCCATCAATAAACTCAACAAATGAATGAATTATACTTTGAGGGTGCATTAAAACTTCAATTCTTTCCATTTTAAGCTTAAATAGATGAGAGGCTTCTATTACCTCAAGTCCTTTATTCATCATAGTAGCTGAATCAATAGAAATCTTCTTTCCCATTTTCCAATTCGGGTGATTTAATGCCTGTTCAACCGTTACCTTCTTTAAGCCCTCAAGATCACAATCCCTAAAAGGCCCACCGGACGCAGTTAGAATAATTTTTTTTATTTCTTTTGAATTGCTTTGGTCAGGAAGTACCTGAAATATAGCATTATGCTCACTATCCACAGGAATTAATGTTGAATTATT
>Ga0257115_1002789_pt1 | contig 10045 bp, 10 predicted proteins | sample SI112_100mmetaG_FD_194465 | JGI IMG/M metagenome (GOLD analysis project Ga0257115, IMG submission 194465) | Marine microbial communities from Saanich Inlet, British Columbia, Canada - SI112_100m | ecosystem: Environmental > Aquatic > Marine > Inlet | place: Canada: British Columbia | collected...
GAAGTAGTAAGCCCAAGCATCTGTCCAAGTCCCATCAATAAATCCATCACCAGTCTTACGAACAATAGTTCCACTAAGTGCTAGTTTATCATTGATTAGACCAGAGTTATAATTCAAAGTAGATTTAAGGAATCCACCTTCACCTACTTCTTGTTTAACTTTACCACCCTTCTCGTGTTGAGCGGGATCGGTAATGATGTTCATAGTTCCACCAATTGATGGTGTAGCTAGATTTACAGCTGATAGACCTCGTTGCATCTGAATTGATTTCGTAGCATCTCCTACTCCATCCCAATTAGACCAATAAACCCATCCGTTCTCCATATCATTCTGAGGAACACCATTTATCATAACGGCTACATTTCGCTGGTTAAACCCACGAACATTGATACGAGCATCACCCGCACCACCACCTTGTTGAGTAGCATATACACTTGGCGTAGTATTAAGAATCATTGGAATGTCTTGACTACCAAGACGAACTTCCATTTCTGCTTTATTTATCGTAGTGTAAGCTACAGGTGTTGTTTCATCAGCACGGGAAGCCAAAACTTCTAATGCTGACATAGCAAGTACATCAATCACCAATGTGAAATTAACACCTACATTTTCTTCGCCCACAACAACTTCCTCCGAAGCTGGTGTGTGTCCAATGAATGAAGTTGTTATAGTATAAGTCCCTGGTGCCACTTCGACACGATAAGAACCGTCATCCGAAGATACAGCTCCCAAATCAGTTCCCTCTACTACAACATTTGCTCCAGCCAAAGGTGTATCTCCATTATCAACGATTCCTGAAATTGATTGTCCGAAAAGGAAAATCGGTAGGAACATCGTTAACAATAAAGTTATTAGATTACGTGTTTTCATTCATAATCTCCTGTTAGTTAGTACATTAAGGCACATTTTTCTACAGGTGTGCCAGCTGCCTGTAAGTCTTTGTTTTTTAATTCGAATACTCCTGGTCATCGTTGTCGCCGGCTATAGGAATAATTTCACAGGTATCAGAATTACAAAATTTATCTACTTCTGCTTCTTCATTTTTGATTACACCGAAAGATAACTTACCTAACTTACCCACCATCTTATCATACTCTTCTTCGGTAATAGCTTCATAAGGCATTTGTTTGTAAGCACCTAATTCATGCCGTGGTAATAACGATATACCCTTTAATTTATACTGAAAGTAATTAAGTACATGTGGTAGTTGGTCAGCTTCTGTTTTAGGATCGAATGTAGCAGTACAACTAACTTGGTTGTCTGCCCAATGTCTTTGTAGAAAAGCTGCTAAACTGAATTGTTCCCATATTGATAACTCACCCACCGTTCTAATACCCTCACCGACATCAACTGGAACCTCTACAACCATAGTTGTATCTTCCGCACCGAATGCAGGTTCTAATGGGTAGTTAGCTTTCTTCAATGGTTCTAATAGTTCTGACTGTTTTGATAATCTCATTCTTCTTATATAAAATCTTGATTCTGGATAATGCATTCCTGGAGTAGCACCAACCAATAATGAAACTGTACCACTTGGTTTAACTGATGTTGTTTTAATTGACTTTGGAACAGCAAACCAATCACTATATTGGTTATCCCATTCTTGTATTGTATCATATCCCGTCTCCAACCAAGTTCTTAATTCTTCCATTCCATTTTTAGTAATAAACTGAGCAACACCACTTACACTACATCCAATCCGTCTATTTCTCAGCATAACTCTATTGGTTTCAGGCCAATGTGTTCTACCTAATGTTACGGTCTTGGCATACAGATAAGCGTATTTTAATGTTCGTTGATAATCTTCTAATGAATCATGGTTGGCTGGAAATGTTTCTACGAGGCAACATAGCTCATATGATTCTAATGATTGTTCCAGACATGGATTACCACCCATAACTCTATGGTCTTTATTATCCCCACCATTCTTCATACGAGAATACTTTCTCATATTTTCTAACCAAGCAAAACCAGGCTCACCATTATCCACGATTCGTTTACATACATCAGTATAATCCATACCCAACTCGGCAAATATACTATTATTACTTGTCCATCCATATTGTTCTCTATGTGGGTTAACTTTATAATTCTTTAAGTCTAAATATTCTTCATCGTCTGGATCACCGAACACAATCTCTGCTGTTCGTCTTACGTTCCCCGCCACGACACATTTACCAATAAGGTTCATTATATCTACAATAGTTGTTATGGTGATTGGTTCTCCTACATTTATATTTAATACTTTTCTTATTTCTTCATGTATTTCTTTTAGTGGTTCGTGGCCACTTGAGACTCCACCAAAACCTTTGATTACGGCCCCCTCTGGTCTAATTAATGTGTAATCAAATTGAACTTCGGCAGAAGCATGAAAATAACTCTCTAACAATAACTTTAATGATTCCACCCAACCTTCACGAGTATCGGGTATCACATATTCTTCTATACCTCTATTTGGGTTGGGTAATTTAATCATAACCTCACCCGCACCCTTTGTATCAAATCCAACACCCACACCTAACATACTCGCATCCATCAAAAATGTAAATGGTTTGGAATAGTCATCTTTGATTGTTTTAGTTGATACGAATGCACAATTATTTAGGGCGGCGTACAAACCTTTTTCTTCGGTTATGGCTGTTCCCATAGCCCAAAGACCTCGGCCGGGTGGTAAAAACTTCATATTAAACATTCTGTCATACATCTCTTGTGCTGACCTTTGAGCTTGCCACGGATTCCACCCCAATTGATGTGTATCAATGTGATTTTTTTGCATAGAGTAAGTTCCCTCTACGACTCTTTTAATGGTTTCCCACCAACGTTCATTTTTTCCATCTGCTTTAATTCTTGAATAGGTTCTCATATAAACTAATTCACCTAATCCGTTAAAACCGAATGGTACTTTCTTTCTTTTGTATTTGTTAATAAAATTTTCCGATAAAACAAATTTCTTACTCATAACTTACTTTCCTGTTTAATTGTTAACTATTCTTTGGTGTGGGGTCTATGATAAATATTAACTTCATATCCATTGTTCCCATTGTTTTATGGGTTTTTCCAATTTATTTACTCATTAATGATTATAAATTTACATTGCACATAAAGTATTATTTTTAATTGCCAACTCAAAAACTTCTCTTGGGTTAGATAAATCTTTTCTTAACTTATATATCAACTCTTTCTCACACTCAGGACAATTTCTTTTCATAATACTTCTCCATACGTTTTTTCTTTATCTTTTCAGCGTTTTTGAGATAATATTTACGGGCTTTTAATCTATTAGCCTGTTTTTTTTCTGCTTCAGTTTTATATATTTTTTTTCTACCCATTTATATCTCTCCTATATAAATATAAGTAATAACAAAAAAGTAATAACATTTTTTTATTTGACAAAGACATAAATTGGCTCATACTTGTATCCAGCTCCCATAATGCTTGATAGAGTTAATTCTATCGTTTGTTCTTGTTTAAATCCCAATTCTTTTGAAATCCTTACTGTTTCTTCTTCAATAAATTTATACTTCGGTGTGTTTGCTATATTGATTAACATATACTTATTGGGTTTTAATCCATTGTAGCAATTCTCAATAGTTTTTTGTAAAAATCCATTTACCCATTCATCTGCAGTCGGGTACTTTTTAAAACTTTGAGTTGGTTCATCTGAGTATTTCTCCGTATCAAAATAAGGTGGTGATGTGAAACACAAGTCCAGAGACTCTTTATCTGGTTCAAATACTTCACTACCTAATTTATGTAATTCTACTGTCTTTGTCAAGTAATTAAAATCTTTTTTTATCTTTTTCAATCCTTCAAATGCTCTACTGGATGGTTCTGTTCCGATATACTTCTTTCTTGAACTTGCTAAAAATCCAATCAACCTTCCACCCCAACCACAACTCATATCCCAAATAACATCACCACCATATTTCTCATAGATTAATTTAGCAGCAGTTGGTCGGAAATTACTTACGGCTTGTGTTCCGCTATATATCTTCAATGATTGTCTTAGTCTATTTTCATGAAAAATACTTATACCATCACCGTGCTTTAAACACCAAGTCCAACATTTCCGTATAACTGATTTAAACTTATCATCATCTAAAAAGGTTTCCATTGGTGTTAATTTAGCATTACCACATTGTATTTCCCAAAAATATGGAAAATAAGTCCAAGCCAATCTCAATCCATGCATTGTCTGAATAATTTTATTATCTTTGAATATCGTATCTACATCAAACCTTTGAATCTTTCTCATATGTTGATGTTTCTCGTTTTCATGAATCTGATAATGTGGAAATCCATGTCTACGATAATAATCAAATATAACTTCAATGCCATATTCTATATCCACTACATCTATTGAATTTGTAACGCTTTCAAACTCCAAATCTCTTTCATCATATCCGAGAAATTCACTTAATACTTGTGGATTATTAATCATTCATTAAATCATCATAACGAGCAGATAATATAGCTTTCGTTTGATTATCTCGATTATTAATTTTATGTTGAATACCCTTACCTTGTATTGAACTTGATTCAAAGATTTCAATCTTACCAATGTTAGTATTTATCTTTGCTGGATAAGTTAATCCATCAGGACCGAATCGATTCTTAATAACATGAAATCTACCTGTATTTCCTATCTTATCTTCTATCTTACGACTCAATGATATAACGAAATCTGCTGTCATGACTTTAGCATAGGATTCAGCAACTTTACTGGCTTCAATGACATCTTCATCCAAAGCACTTCTATTAGCTTGACTTGCTGTCCATATTGGAATTTGCATCTCACCAGCCAAACCACGTAAGTCCTCATAGATATTACCCAAAGCATGTCTCATCTCAGTATGTTTATTTACATCTTTCATAATATCAGCGTAATCAACCAATACCATATCAACCTTTTCTCCAAATGTTGTTACTTTTTTCAAATGAGCAGACAATGTATTTACCGTACAGGCTTTAGTTGGATAATACTTAATAGTCAAATTACCATCTAGCTTTTCTAATCTCTCCAGTACCTCGTCCTTATGATATTTAAGATTTTGACTCTCTACGCCAGTAAAAATACTATCGTATCGTAACCCTACGTATGCTTCATTTAATTCTAATGTATAATGAACTACATTCAGCCCCTTAGATATAGCATAAGCACCCATAGCACTTAATACCCAAGATTTACCAATACCAGCCGGAGCAACTACAACTCCCAACTCACCAGCACCCAATCCACCTTGCATTAATTCATTTATTATATCCCACGGTGTTGGTGATGTAATTCTTGCTGTTTCTGAATATCTTTCTTCAATATCTTCTAAATAATCATGTCCTAAATTTCTTTCAACGCCAGCTTGCATCGCATTATCTATTAAACCTTTTATCTCATCACTATCGCCGTCTCGTTCTAATATTTCAGCTGACCTAATGATAGCATCCTTTAATACTTGTGATTTATGGAAATCTAATGACTTATCTTTAATATAATCAAGGTCTGTTGCTTCAATATTTTTAAATACCTCTTTTAATATATCCTTAACGTTAACCTGTAGTAAATCGGAGTCTATTTCTTGTATTTTAATTTTAAATACATTCATAGTGATAACATCTTTATATTCGTTGTAATATTCTCGTATTTCCTTTATTAACCAACGAAAAGCGTCATTACTTGTATATTTCTCATCCAATATGTCTACAATTTGCTCTAAAAACAATTTATCTGTAATTAGGCAAACAATAAACTTAATTTGGAAGGAATACCCGTATTCTGATATGGTTTTTGTTTTATTCATTTTTTAAGGTTATGTCCTTATGTTTAATTTTGTTTTTGAGGATTTACCCTTAAATTTCTTCATTTTTTCCTTTTGATTTTAATTCTCTCTAATCTTTCTTTATTAGATAATTTTTTAATATCATCAAAATGTTGATTAATTTTTTTATTCGCAACACCCATTTTTCTCATCCCCTTACCATTGAATATGCTACCGGAAGACCTTTTTTCTATCTGTTCTCTAGTTTTACCTTTTCTACTTCCAGCACGAAACAAATATTTCACACTATTGTATATACTTGAAATCTTACTCATTTCTTATTTTTCCAATAATGGTCAAGAATATTAAATTCCGTTAACCAATTATCAAAATTTGGGATATGTCCTTGTAATTTATCCTTTACGAACAGAGTTTGTAGTTGATACTTAACTAACTTAGGTGCTAAAGAATTAACAGCATCCACAATCTTCAATTTTGTTTGATTTTTAATATCTGGATCATGTAGTTGCATTAAAATAAAATTTCTTTTTATAATATATTCATTTTTAACCAACATATCCGAAATTCTTGTTGTTTTTTTATTCGCCGAAACCAATAACTTCTTGGCATCAAAATGCTCATCCTCGGTTAGTGATGGAAACTCTTTTACTAATGTCTTTACTCCAATTCCCCTTACGCCGGGTATACCATCTGATTTATCCCCATCTACTATTCTACAGGTTAAGACATTTTGTGGATAAACTCCAAACTCTTTTCTTATTAAGTCTCTATCGTAGGTTACTTTCTTAGTAGGTGAGTATAATTGAATTTTATCATTAACTAACTGATAAAAGTCTTTGTCGGATGACATAATTGTGCATTTCGACTCTTTTAATGTCGATGTACATATGTAACTTATAACATCGTCAGCTTCGAGATTATCTAATGCCAATAAAGTCAAAGGTAAGTGTTCTAAATACTCAACTAACCTACCTAATTGTCTTTTTATTGATTCGGATTCATCTTGCGGTGTGGTTGCCCAATCGACATTTCTATTTAATCGACTTCGTACTTTCCTACCAGCCTTATATTCAGGAAATACTTTTTGGCGTGGTTTGGATGAGTTTTTACCATCAAAAACAATAATACAACGAGTAGGCTTAAACTTATTAATCGTATATCGTATAGATTTTAAAAACCCAGTCAAACCACCCACGTGATTACCATCTTCATTCAAAGATGGGTTAACGCTAAATGCCCTTATGAAAGTATTGAAACCATCTACAACTAAAACGTGATCATTTAGTTTTTTTGTTGTAGGATTGGTTTCAATATCATCTTCGTAGTCATAAAATCGCTTAGTTAATAAAGTTTTATCATAACTATTACTCATTCGCAAACTCATCTTCAGTAGTGACATCATCTATGCCCAATTGACCAGAATCATACTTTAAAATTATCTTTTTACAGATAGAATCATAAATATATTCCTGAGTATCTACGTCTGAGAGTAAAGCGCCAAAGTCTTTTGATTGAAACTTATGTTCTTTATTATTTTGGTCAACTAAAGTATACCAAGCACCAGCTTGTTTAACTAAGTTGTGGTCTTTCATTACACTTAACCAACTAGCAAAATCATCAATACCTTTATCAAAGAAAAGTGGGAATTCAGCACTCCGTAATGGAGGACCTAATCTATTCTTAATGACTTGAGCTTTGATTTTAATACCAACAGTATTCTTTTTTGTATCTTTGATTTGTCCCATATTCTTTAATCGAATACGAGTAGAAGCGTGGAAAGGTAAAGCCTTACCACCACTTGTAGTCCAAGGATCACCGAACATTACTCCGAGTTTTTGACGTAATTGGTTCGTAAAGATTAAACATACTTTTTGACGAGCAATAAGTTGTGTAATCTTTCTCATAGCCTTTGATAAGACTATGGCTTTTGATGTAGCCCAACCATCTTTATCAAAGTCAGCATCCATCTCTACTTTTGTAGAAGCAGCAGCTAAACTATCGACTAATATGGTGACTAATTTATCTTTATCGGATTCGCGAATCTTCGTGATAATCGTTTCAATCGTATCAAATATGTCTTCAACTGTTTCCAGATGAACGTATAGCATATTATCAGTATCTACTCCAATTGCCTGTAAGAATTCAGCTGAAACAGCAGACTCAGTATCTATATAGACAGCAAGACCACCTTTCTTTTGAGTGGAGGCAAGAGCGTGAGCTCCAATTAAAGATTTACCACTACCTTCAAGTCCATTTATTTCTGCTATTCGACCAGCAGCAAATCCACCGTTAGGTTTATTTGATATTGCTAAATCTAATAACGTAGAACCCGTAGAAACCCAATCCGTAACATCAGTTGGAGTTTCTTGTTTTCCATCAAGAAAATAAGCTACTTGATGAGATTTGAATTGTTTGTTAAGTTCGCTAGCTAATACTTCAGCTAGCTCATCTCTGTTTGACATATGTTTCTCCTATTAAACGATGGGGCGGAGAAAGGAGTAAACCACCCCACCGAGCCCGCGGGATTATGAATTAAATAATTTATCAAAGTCATCTTCTACTGTAGAAGATGCATTGGTAGTAACCATTTCGGGTTCTGGCGTACCAGAACTGTCATCATTATCCGTTGGATTTAAGAAACTTGAGAGGTGTTCTTTCAACTCATCAAAGGTTGGTTCTTTATATAACTCACCAATGTTGGGTTGACCATTTAACAGTTTTTCTAATTGATCAGAATCATCAGATAACGTAGTTTGATTTGGTTTTACTCTGATAGTAGTTTTACCATACTGATTTCCAGCTTCAGCAGGCGTTTGTCGTTCAACAACAATGTCACGACCAACTGTAGCATCAGAAATATCACCATAATCAGGATCTGCGATTATACCCAAAAGTTCTTGATAAACTGTTTTACCAAAACCCCAGAATTTAACTCCTTCTGATTCTTCACCACGAACTATAACGGGAACAAATGTTCTCATTTTAGGTTCAATTCGTTTTCCTTGAATCCATTCATCTTTATTGCCAGACGATTTAAGTTTGTCAGCAAATTGTTGAACTGGATCAGGTCTACCAAATGATAGTGGTGATAGGACAGTTTTGTTAGGAACTAAACTGTAATGAAAAAACAACTCACTAAAAGGATTGTTCTTATCGTGTGTATAAGGTACAATTCTTACTTGTGATTTTCCTGGTTGTGGTTTCCAAAACGAGTTTGAGGTTGTGTTTTGTAACTGATTAAGACGGCTTTTTATAGCATCAATATCCATTTTTATTCTCCATAGTTATGTTTAGTGTTATTGTTATTAATAAATATTTAATTAAAAACATTTAAGTATAACGTATTCATATAATATACGAATTTTTTTGTTAAAATACAAGCTTTATTTTAGTCTTTTTAACTTTTTTATTTGTAGCTTTAGGATTTTCAATTCCTTATTCATCATCTCACATTCTTCACGATAATTTTGTGGTTCGTGTGATTGTTCTTCTAATTTACTTAATCTATCTTCAATAGTCAAGGGTTTTGTTCGATATGCCATAAATTGCGTATAAACCATATCAATCATTTTCTCTTGTGATATAACATTGGTTGGCAAATCGTTTTTGTTTTCTCCATACCATAATATAACACTTTTTTTCCAATTATCAAAGTCTTTTTTTGAAGAATTTTGAATATCAAATGTAGGAATGGGTTTTAGTGGTTTTCTTTCTTTCAAGGGGTTGGCTTTTAAAAATTGTTCTACATTTCGTTTATCCTGATAACCTAGTAGAAAAGTTCCTATGTTTGAATTATATAACATTGGAGTTATTGCTCTTAATTTATTACTCGTAAGGATAGTATCGTAAATAACTCTTGATTTTTTATCATCAACATTTAGAATTTGAATTTTTTGTTCATCATTCAAAGTCTTGTTGATGTGTTCTATTGATGGTTGCATTCTTGTACACCAAGCACAACCACTTCTGGTAAAATAATATATAGGTGATGCCATTTATAAGTCTATAATCTTTAATATCCGTGTAGGTATTCTTTGTAAGCCTTCTTTGTTAGAAATCAGTATCATGTTTTTGTATAAATCCCATGGCACTTGATAACTCGTATCCAATACGCCATTATTAATTAGTTTGATTAATTCATTTAATGCATTAATCGTATAAAGTGTATTGGTTATTTTCTTTCTATGTAGTGAAATAGTATTCTGAACTAAATTAAAATCAATGTCATCTTCTTGATTTACATTATAAGTACAGATTAATTCTTTTGGTTT
>Ga0257115_1002793_pt1 | contig 10040 bp, 11 predicted proteins | sample SI112_100mmetaG_FD_194465 | JGI IMG/M metagenome (GOLD analysis project Ga0257115, IMG submission 194465) | Marine microbial communities from Saanich Inlet, British Columbia, Canada - SI112_100m | ecosystem: Environmental > Aquatic > Marine > Inlet | place: Canada: British Columbia | collected...
CACGAAGGGTAAGAGAGATTGGAGTTTATTGCGAGCTAGTTCCATATGATGTTAGCTCACATTTTATTGAAAATTTTAATCCCAGTGGTATTATTCTCTCCGGAGGTCCTGATTCTGTAAACGATACGAAATCAGCAAGAGCCCCTAACGTTGTATTTGATCTTAAAGTTCCAATTCTAGGAATCTGCTATGGCATGCAGACAATGGCTGTTCAATTAGGTGGTGATGCAACCAATGCTGAAAAAGCTGAATTTGGATTTGCCAAAATTCGTGCAAGAAATCATTCAAAACTCTTAACTGGAATCAATGATGAAATAAATTCTGATGGTAATGAATTTCTTGATGTCTGGATGAGTCATGGCATTGAGGTGACAAAAATACCTCATGGGTTTGAACTTATTGCATCCTCTAAAAATTGCCCAATTGCTGGCTTTGCTAACCAAGATAAAAATTACTATGGACTGCAGTTTCATCCAGAAGTCACCCATACAAAACAAGGTATTAATATTCTGAAGAGATTTATTACTGATATTTGTAAATGTGATAAGAGGTGGACTACTGAGAATATTATTGAAGATCTTATTAATAAAATTAAAGCGCAAGTTGGCCAACAGAAAGTCCTCTTAGGCCTTTCTGGGGGTGTTGACTCTTCTGTAGTTGCTGTTCTTCTTCAAAAAGCTATTGGAGAACAACTTACATGTGTTTTTGTTGACAATGGTCTACTCAGACTAAATGAAGGTGACGAAGTTATGAAAACATTTAGTGAAAATCTAGGTGTAAAAGTTATCAGAGCAAATGCTCAGAAATATTTTTTTAATGAATTGTCAAATGAAAGCGACCCTGAGCTCAAAAGAAAAATTATTGGGAATGCATTTGTTGAAATTTTTAATCAAGAATCTAAAAAATTAAAAGATATTGGCTTTTTAGCTCAGGGTACTATTTACCCAGATGTGATTGAGTCAGCAGGTGCAGCTTCAGGAAAAGCTAAAGTCATTAAATCTCATCATAATGTTGGTGGACTTCCAGACAATTTGCAATTTGAATTAGTTGAGCCACTCAAGGAACTTTTTAAAGATGAAGTAAGAGAAATTGGTATAAAACTTGGACTTCCAAAAAAAATGCTTTTCCGCCATCCTTTTCCAGGCCCAGGCTTAGGTGTAAGAATTTTAGGCCCAGTTAAAGAAGAGTTTGCTGAAATTTTAAGGCGTGCTGATCATATTTTTATGGAAGAACTTAATAATCAAAATCTTTATGATAATGTTGATCAAGCATTTGCAGTTTTCCTCCCTGTCAAATCTGTCGGAGTTACTGGTGATGAAAGAAGATATGATTTCGTTATTGCATTAAGAGCTGTAGAAACTATAGACTTTATGACTGCTCGTTGGGCAAGACTTCCATATGATTTTTTAGATCATGTTTCAAATCGAATCATTAATGAAATTTCCCGTGTTTCAAGGGTAGTTTATGATGTCTCAGGCAAACCACCTTCAACTATTGAGTGGGAATAGTTCAAAAAGTCTATTAAAATCAATGACTTACAAGGATTTAGTCATTAATTAATAGGTAAATTAATTCAAAGTAAAACGACATTTTGGATAACCACTACATCCTATAAATTGAGTGCCTGTTCTTGTTCCTTGTTTAACAGTTCTCTCTACTAATGCAGAACCACATCTTGGACAGACTGTATCTGATGAATGACGATTTTGTAACGATCGGATGTGTTCTCTTTTAGAAATTTTGCCTTCAGTATCAATAAGTAAACTACATATCCTCTCTATTTCATCATGAGATAAAACTGTGTCTTGAAATTGTTTAATGTAACGACCAAGACCAGAAGATAGAACATTTGAAGGTAATTCAGTTTTGAATTTTGAGTCACCAACAAAACAAACAACAGTTTGAATATGTGTTTCTTTTAAATCAAGATAATTTGATAAGACTTTCTTTTGTCTATATGTCTGTTTAAGTGGATTTTGAAATGAATATTTGTTCTTATAAACTACTTGTGTCCATTTAGATTGAGTTTCAGAACCATAAATCCACCCCTTCAAGTTCTTTGTTTCAACTATGAACAGTCCAAATGGTGATACTAGAATGTGGTCTATCTGAGTTGTTCCATTATCAGACGGAAGAATGACATCATGAAACCTACGATATAGTTCTTTGTTTAAACTAAACCATAAGTTAAATTGTGTTTTCCTTTCACCAAACCAACCTTCAAACATAAAAGGTATTCTACCTTCTAAAAGTATGTTCTATGCAGAACTACTCTATGGTAACGGATTGTAGATGTGTGTTAGTGTTATCTCTTATGCTAATTAATACTTATAGTTACTTCTGGAGTGGTTTTTTTTGATTTTTCTAATTTCAAATTAGGGCAGTCTCCACTAATACATTCTCCATTTTCCCAAAACGATTCTTTAACCTTACCACCTTCATACAGCATGCTTACTTTGCCATCTGTCATTCCATCGATGTAAAACGCTTCAAGCAACTTCTGCCCATTTTCATCCCACATTTCTGCCTTACCTTCTGGTTTTCCATCAACGTAATTTCCATCTAACATCTTTTGACCATTCTCATGCCAACCAAGCGCTTTACCATGCATTTTCCCATCCTTATAATATTGTTCTAACATTTTCTGACCATTTTCATACATACATAAGTCTTTGCCGCTGAAAGGTTGGTTTGTGCTTTTTAAATAAGTGGTTCCTAAGATATCTTCTCCCTCTATCCCGAGACAAACCGAATTACCATAAGAATTAAACGAAATCAGAAGAGAGAATAGAAGTACGAGTAGTTTTTTCATAACTTGATTATATTTCAATCTGAACCAAGTGTGTTTTATTTCTTAGTTTAAATCACATTGAAATCAACCATTTAAAACCCTGTAAAATCTAATTAATTGTTTTGCTATATTAGAAGATAACATCAAACGTCAAATAGAATTAAAACTTGAGAAGCACTTGAGAAGTTTTCAGAAAATACATTTAAATCAATGATTTATAACTGTGTATTCATTGAGTGGGAGTAATAGATCTATTAAAATCGAACACCTAATTCTTAGGTCGAAATATGTATTTCATATTAACAATGAGTCTTTATTTAATTGATATTTATTTAATAAATAATATGAGAATATTTGTGTTGATTGTTTGAAATATAATCTGGAAATGAATCATCAATCTCAACTATTTTTAATTGGTAATCCCTATCATATGGATCAGTAAAGCTTTCAATTCTTGACTTTATCGAATTAACTGATGTGAATTCATGCAAATTGTACTCTTCATGCTCAAAAGCCATTATTTTTTTTCTAACATCTTCAGGAGACTTCATATAGGTAAAGTGCCATCCACCTTTTTCATGTATAACACATGGGCGAAGTCTTTTTCTAACTGACCCACACCATTTGTAAAATATTTTTACCAACTTATTTGAATTATGTGAACTAAATTTAGGGTAGGCCCTTAAATGTTGAGGAGAACGCACATACTTATATTTAGCCATCTTAGCTTTATCAAATACTTCTGTAGACTGGCAGTTCAAATAATAATAAAAACATGGCTGAATAAATGCTGAGATAGAATTTGGATTATTACTAATAGCAGAGGCTATAGCCTCTGGATTTACTATCTCATCTACATCAGAAATAATAACAAAATCATTGGCTTTACAGTCATACATTTCTCTAAAAACAGAATTCTTTTGATCAAACCCCCTTTGCCATGCATCGATTTCAGGCTTAAATTCGGTGTCATCAACAATAACGTGCCTTATTTTATGGGCAAACTTCTTAAACCTCACTTTATTGTTATCATAATGCAATGGTTTTGGCTTGCCAGTAAATGTCCTAGTGGATTCAGTCAGTACAAAATAATCGACCACATCATTAAGAATATTCAGCCTTATTTCAAGAAGATCTAATTCATCATAAAAGGGAAAACAATCAAAAACTTTACTCATATTTATTTGATAATACTAAGTTAATTTTTTCAACCACAAAACATAATTTAAGGCAACAGTATTCTACCTTGGTGTCAACTAATGTAAAATATTTTTTACCAAAATTCAATCTCTTTAAAGATCATTATCAAAGCCTATATTTTTATTATTAAGAACAAATAATTAAATTTTTCTTATTTATGAATTTGGTTGTTGCTAACAATTTTAAAATTATAGAGACAAACTTTGATATGGAGTTCTTATGAAAAAACTACTTGTATTCTTTTTTTCAATTTTTATTGCACTTAATGCCTCTAGTGAAATAAAAAAAACCTACTATGACAACGGAAAAATTATGTCTGAAACAAACTATAAAGGCAATATAAAAGAGGGTGAGCAAATATGGTGGCATGAGAATGGTCAAATGAAGCACAAGGCCGTATTCGTAGATGACAAACTTAATGGTAAGTGGATTTCATGGCACGACTCTGGAGTTAACTATCAAGAAGGAAACTATCTGAATAATAATGTCGATGGGGTTTGGACTTTTATTGGAGAAAATGGCAACAAATATAAAGAAGAAACATACAAAAATGGAATTCCAGATGGTATTTGGACTTATTGGAATAGGTATGTCCAAAAAGCATCAATTGAAAATTATCAAAATAGCATCTTAATTAACACATTAGTACTTAAATACTATGAGCGAGGAAAAGGTCGAATAGAAAATACGAGTAATTATAAGAATAAGCTTTTGAATGGCAAATCAACTACCTGGTATGAAAATGGTCAGAAATTCATTGAAGGTTATTATAAAAATGATAAAGCAGATGGCAAATGGGTTTTTTGGCAAAAAAATGGTTTGAAAGATGAAGAAAGAAACTATAAAGATGGTGACTTAATTGATAAAACTATATTTAAATATACTTTATTTTCTAAAAGTTTAAAATCTGTAAAAACATATAAAGATAATTTATGTATTAGCGGATGCTAGCATACTAATTCAACAAAAAATAATGTAAACAAATAAATGAGTATATCTCTTGAAGAAATTACACTAGTATGTATTGACACAAGAAATATCAATGCAGGTTTAGATTCTATGAGTTGCTCACTTAGTCAAGTAAAATTTGCTAAAAGTATTTTATTTACTTCGGAATCATTGTGCTCTAAAGAAGTTGTTAATAAAGCTAAAATCCATAATATTAATATAGAATTTATAACAGAACTTAATTCAATATCCGAATACAGTTTTTTTATATTAGCTGAATTAGATAAGTATATTACTTCTAAATTTTGTCTTATCACCCAGTGGGATAGCTGGGTAATTGATAGTAAATATTGGAACTCGAACTTTTTCAAATATGATTATATTGGAGCAATATGGCCTCATTATTCAAAAGATACAGTTGGAAATGGAGGCTTCTCTCTTCGCTCAAAAAAATTATTAGAAAGCTCAAGGGAATTCATAAATGAAAATCCCAATGTTACAAGCCCCTTGATTGAAGATGACTTTATTTGTAGAGAAAATAGAAGTAAATTTGAAGATCTATATCATATTAAGTTTCCTCCTATAGATATAGCAAACGAATTCAGTGTAGAAAGAAATGGAATTCCTATTAACTCATTTGGCTTTCATGGATTTTTTAATTTCAATGTTGTAATAAAAAATGATTCTGTATTAAAAAAATTAATTAGCTCTTTACATGATGAATGTTTTCTTGATATTGCATCATATGACTTAACTAAGTCACTATTAAAAGAGAAAAGAATTTCTATCGCAAAACTGGTTCTAAAAAGAAGATTAAGGGCTACTGGTGTAACGACAAAAAATGCGAGACTTACTATTTTCTTATTAGTCAAATCATTTAAATTATAGTTAATGTTAGTGAATCAATCTTTGTCCTGATTATGTTTTATGCTTTCTTTACAGGTTTTTTTCTTGGGCTTTCATTAATTGTAGCTATTGGTGCGCAAAATGCATTTGTTTTAAGACAAGGAATTCTTAGGCAGCACATTTTTTATATTGCTCTATTTTGCTCAATTTCTGATAGTCTACTAATTGGAATTGGAGTCGTAGGAATTTCATATTACTTTAACGATTTCATTAATGAGCACTCAAAAATTATTTTTGGTTTGGCAGCTCTCTGGCTTTTCACTTATGGACTCTCTAGGCTTCGTTCAGCATTCAGAGCTAATTCCGCCATTATTGCAAATAATTCAAAATCAATTAATCTTTTAAAAACAATATCAATCATTGCCATCCTAACTTTTGCAAACCCTCATGTCTATCTTGATACTATGATTCTGATTGGTTCTATCTCTCAACAGTTTGCAGAACTAAATAGAGTTTACTTCTCAATTGGTGCTTGCAGCGCAAGTTTCGTTTGGTTTTTTGGACTTGCCTATGGAGCTAAATTACTTACTCCTGTGATACAAAGACCAGCACATTGGCGAATTCTTGACACAATAATAGCTTTAATTATGTTTAATATTGCTTTGAATCTCTGCTTTCAAGGCGGCTGGTTTTAATTTTTTCATTGTAAAATACCTTTATGAATAAAGATGAATATTGGATGAGGATGGCTATTCAAGAGGCCAATCTAGCAATGAAAGAAAATGAAATTCCAGTTGGTGCGGTCATTGTTCAAAACGATAAATTAATTGCTCAAGCTCACAATCAGCCAATTAAAAACAATGATCCAACTGCGCATGCTGAAATTCAGGCTCTTCGATTAGTGGGCAGACAGCAAAAAAATTATAGATTAGTTGGTTCTACTCTTTATGTTACCCTAGAGCCATGTGCCATGTGTTTTGGAGCAATGGTACATGCAAGAATTGAAAGGATTGTATTTGGAGCAATGGACCCTAAAACTGGTGTTTGCGGATCTTGTGAAGACTTTAGCTCTCTTAATTGTTTTAACCATAAGATATCCATTAACGGAAAAATTTTAGAGAAAGATTGTGGTACATTATTAAAATCTTTTTTTAAATTAAAAAGATAATAATAGTAATATTAGAAATGTAACTAAAAAGATCAAGTCAAGTATAATTCATCTTAAAATTTAATAAAAATTAAATATGTCTACAGAAATCTCAGAAATCTCACAAATCGGAACTATTGTAAAAAACTCCATAAAAAAAATTACTCTTATCTTTTTGATCTCTAGTTTAATTAGTATTTTTTATATATCTTCTAAACCAACTATAGAAACATATGATGCAAAGATACTTTTTGAACTTGGCTCATTAGACAGAACCGCAATTGATGGCATAGATGTTCTAAAAGCAATAGCTTTAAGCGTAGATAAAAATATATCAGTAAAACAGCCGTTTAACCATAGTCATTATCTTATTATTAATAGTAATGCGAATACTAGTGAAGACGCAAAAAATAATCTCGAAAACTTTATTAATTTGATCTTAAAAAGACATAATTTAAAGGTTACTAAGAGGTCTAATGAGGTTTCCAAGTCTATAAACCTAATTAATAATCAACTTGCTATCAATAAAAAATCAACAAACTCCGGTCTAGTTTTAAAATTAATTGAAAAAGAAGAGTTGATTAATACATTCAGTAAATCTATGATCTTAAAAGATTATGGAGTTGGAAAAAAAATAAATTCACCTAATAAGGTTTTGGCAATATTTACAGGGCTTGCTATTGGATTGTCAATATCACTTTTTATAGTATTATTTCAATACACCCTCTACCCTGTTAGAAAAATTTGATTATCCTCACTTTTTGTAATCTAATACATACCTCCATTTACATGCAAAGTTTGAGAGGTAATATATGACCCACTGTCTGCAGCTAAAAATAATACTGCGTCAGCAATTTCATCAGAAGTTCCAAGCCTCCCCATAGGAATTTGAGAGGTTAAAGCTACTTTTTGATCATCTGGGAGATTATCAGTCATATCAGTCTTGATAAATCCTGGAGCAATTGCGTTAACTGTAATCCCCCTAACCCCAACTTCTCGCGCTAAGGACTTAGTAAACCCAATTATTCCTGCCTTGGCAGCAGCATAATTTGATTGGCCAGCATTACCCATAGCGCCAACAACAGAAGTAATAGAGATAATTCTTCCTGATCTTTTTTTTAACATTCCACGTAATACAGATTTAGACATCTTATAAACTGAAGTCAGATTAGTGCTAATAATTTCATCCCACTCATCTTCTTTCATCCTTACAAGAATGTTATCTCGGGTTATACCAGCATTATTGATGAGGATATCTACAGAACCATAATTTTCAGATATGTTGTTTAAAAGATTGGTAATTTGTTCATTATCTGTGACATTAAGCTTCATTCCAATACCTAAAATATTATTTTCAGAGAATATTTTACTAATTTTTTTCGAACCATCATCACTTGTAGCGGTTCCTATAACGGTAGCTCCAGCTTTGCCAAGTTTCAACGCAATTGCTCTACCGATGCCTCTAGTTGCTCCAGTTACAAGAACTATCTTTCCATCAAGCATTTGATATCTCCTCAATCGTAGAATTTAATGAACTTACATCTATTATAGCTGAAGCACTTAATGATTTATCGATGCGCCTTGTAAGTCCTGTCAAAACTTTACCGGGCCCTACCTCAATAAGTCTCTCGACGCCTGAATCTTTCATCTTATTTACAGAATTGGTCCAGAGAACTGGCATATATAGCTGATCAACTAGCTTATCTTTTATATTTTCAATATCACTTCCAAAATCTGCGTCGACATTATGAATCACTTTAACATTTCCAGTATGAAAATCAACAGCCCCTATGTAAGTGTTAAATTCAGAAGCAGCCTCTTTCATTAAAGAGCAATGGGACGGGACACTAACTGGAAGAATAAGAGCACGTTTTGCTCCAGCTTCCTTCATAAGTTCACAAGCATGAGAAACTGCATTTTTTTCGCCAGCAATTACAACTTGTCCTGGGGAATTAAAGTTGACTGCTTCAACTACGCCATTAATTCTAGCTTTTTTACATATTTCAACAATTAGAGCATCCTCAAGTCCTAGTATTGCTGCCATTGAACCTGTTCCACTTGGAACAGCTGCTTGCATTAACTCACCTCTTTTTCTAACCAATTGAACAGCATCAAAAAAACTCACAGAGTTTGATGCTACTAGTGCAGTGTATTCTCCCAAACTGTGGCCAGCCATAGAAACTGGAGATAGGCTAGTCTCCTCTGACAATACCTTATACGTAGCATATCCTGCAGCAAGCATTATTGGCTGAGTGTTTTCAGTAAGATTAAGTGCTTCTTGATCTTCGTTAACGATCTTCCAAAGATCAACACTAATGGAGTCACTTGCCTCCTGAAAAACTTCATTTACAACTGAAAAGTTACTATTTAGATCGGCTAGCATTCCTAAAGATTGTGATCCTTGACCGGGAAAAACGATTGAATATTTCATAATGAAGTAAATTATAAATGAGATTTATAATAAAAAAGCGCCTGAAGGCGCTTTTCTAAGTAATAAATATTTAGCAATTAGGCAGTTTGAATCGAGACATATTGACGATTGAACTTTCCTTTTTTCTCAAACTGGACTTTTCCATCAGCAACTGCAAATAAAGTGTCGTCTTTTCCTTTCTTGACATTAGTTCCAGGGTGAAACTTTGTTCCTCTTTGACGAACCAAGATATTTCCAGCCAGAACTGCTTGACCACCAAAACGCTTTACACCCAGTCTTTTGGATACCGAATCTCTACCATTATTAGTACTACCGCCAGCTTTTTTATGTGCCATAGATTACTCCTTATGCTTTAATTTTATCGATCTGTACTTCTGTAAACAACTGACGATGTCCTTGTTGCTTCATGGAGTGCTTACGACGTTTAAATTTTAGAATGTGTACTTTTTTACCCTTTCCCTGAGAAATGACTTTAGCTTCGACAGTTGCCTTTGCAACAAGCGGCGAACCAACCTGAACTTTATCACCATCTGCAACCATCAAAACCTCTTCAAAGGTAACTTTCTTTCCAGGCTCGACTTCAAGCTTTTCAATCTTTAGTGTTTCACCTTCAGATACTCGATACTGCTTTCCACCTGTTTTAATTACTGCGTACATAACAAATCCTAATATGATTG
>Ga0257115_1002799_pt1 | contig 10009 bp, 7 predicted proteins | sample SI112_100mmetaG_FD_194465 | JGI IMG/M metagenome (GOLD analysis project Ga0257115, IMG submission 194465) | Marine microbial communities from Saanich Inlet, British Columbia, Canada - SI112_100m | ecosystem: Environmental > Aquatic > Marine > Inlet | place: Canada: British Columbia | collected...
CAATATCACGAGCGAATGCTGCGGGATATTTATTGGATATTTTTCCACCTTTGAGAATAGTAAACTCTTCTATATTAAAGAAGCTAGACATTAATTTTCCTTGATTTTATGGTCATTCCCACTCAATGGTAGAAGGTGGTTTTCCAGATATATCATAGACCACTCTGGAAACTCGATTAATTTCATTCATGATACGATTAGAAACATGATCTAAGAAATCATATGGTAGCCTTGCCCATCTTGCAGTCATAAAGTCTATAGTTTCTACTGCTCTAAGTGCTATTACATAGTCATATCGTCTCTCATCGCCGGTAACACCCACTGATTTTACTGGGAGAAATACAGCAAAAGCTTGATCCACAGAATCATATAAATTAAAGTTATTTAGTTCTTCCATAAAAATATGATCAGCAAGCCTTAAAATCTCTGCATATTCTTGATTGACTGGCCCTAATATTCTAACACCTAAGCCAGGACCAGGGAAAGGGTGACGATACAACATTTTTTTTGGAAGTCCCAGGTTAACACCAATCTCTCTAACCTCATCTTTGAAAAGCTCCTTAAGAGGCTCAACCAAATCAAATTTCATATCTTCAGGAAGGCCGCCAACATTATGATGAGATTTAATTACTTTTGCCTTGCCAGATGCAGCTCCAGCAGACTCAATAACGTCAGGATAAATTGTCCCTTGAGCTAGAAAGTTTATATCTTTTAACTTTTTTGCTTCAATATCAAATATTTCAATAAATGCGTTACCAATAATTTTTCTTTTGAGTTCAGGATCACTTTCATCAAGTAATTTATCAAAGAAATATTGCTGAGCATCTGCCCTAATAACATCTACACCAAGGTTTTCACTAAAGGTATTCATTACCTCATCACCCTCATTGAGTCTCAATAACCCATTGTCAACAAAGACACAGGTTAGTTGATCACCTATCGCTTTCTGAAGAAGAACAGCAACTACTGAGGAATCAACACCACCAGAAAGGCCTAAGAGAACTTTTTGTTTGCCAACCTGTAACTTAATTCTTTGAATTAAGTCTCCAATAATATTTTCTGTGGTCCATTTTTTTTCACAATTACATATATCTACGACAAACCTCTCTAAGATTTCCTCCCCTTGTTTTGTATGTGTCACTTCTGGATGAAACTGAAGGCCATAATAATTTTCATCATTATTTACAAACCCAGCAATAGGGCAGTTTTCAGTTGATGCAATTAGCTCAAAGCCAGGAGGCAGCCTAGTAACTTCAATACCATGACTCATCCAAACATCTAATAAACTATGCCCTTTGGAATTCACTTCATCCTCAATGCCTGTTAAAAGTTTAGAATGATTTCTTGCACGAATTTTTGCGAAACCAAATTCTGATTTTTTGGCACTTTTTGCATTTCCACCGAGCTGAACTGCCATAGTCTGCATTCCATAACAAATCCCTAGAATCGGAACCTTTAGGTCGAATACAATTTTTGGAGCTCTAGCAGAACTCTCTTTACTTACCGTATCAGGGCCGCCTGAAAGAATAATTCCACTAGCACCAAAATTTTTAATAAAATGTACATTTACATCGTATGGAACTAATTCACAATAAATACCAATCTCTCTAACTCTTCTAGCTATTAATTGAGTATATTGAGAGCCAAAATCAAGAATTAAAATTTTATGTTGATGGATGTCAGACATTTAAATAGTTTTGCTTAGAAATTCAATTAAAAAGATTATATATTTTAATGAAAATTAAAGATCGCTACATTGCTAAAACATTATTAAGCTACACATTAGTTGTAATGATAGTTTGGCTGAGTATATATAGTTTTTTTAATTTTTTATCAGAATTAAATTCTGTTGGAAAAGCTAAGTATACGATTCTTGAGGCATTTCAATATATTGTGTTGCAGATGCCAGAAGTTGCATATGATCAAGCATCTGCATTAATTTTGCTTGGTTGTATTCTTGGAATGGGCCATTTGGCTACCACTGGCCAACTTCTTATCTTCAGAGTTTCAGGTGTTTCAGTTTTCAAAATTACTTGGCTTACTATAAAAAATGCGATGCTATTTCTGTTTATATTGATTTTAGTTGGCGAAACTCTTGCTCCAACTTTAACCCAGTATGCTGAAAGTAATCGATCTAGTGCGTTGGGGCAGGAAAGCTTTTCAGGAACTCAAAATGGATTCTGGATAAGAGATGGAGATAGCTTTATTAATATTGAAAATAATATAGATGGAAGCATATTCAGGGGAATTACTCTAATTGAGGTCAACAAAGAAAACAAGGTTGAAAGAGTTATCAGCTCAGATAGCGGCTTTTTTGATGGCAAGTCTATTAATCTCAATGACGCAGATATTTTTTCAATTAAAAATAAAAATAAAATTGAAAATATTTCATTTAAAGAACGTTTTGAGTATGAAAAAGGTGTTTCCTTTGACCAAGATTTAATTTCTAGTTTAGAAAAAAAACCAAAAGATCTATCGACATTTACAATCATTAAGCAGATACAATTTTTAACGGAAAATAAATTGCGAGCTGAAATATTTGAAGTGGAGTTATTTAAAAGGCTTGTCAAGCCTGTAACACTTTTGGCTATGATTTTAATAGCCATGCTATTTATTTTTGGGTCCACTAGAGATATAACCCTAGGTAGAAAAATTTTTTTAGGGGTTGCCATCGGCTTAACATTCGAATTAATTTCTAGGATCAGTGGCGCGCTATCATTAAGTTATGAATTTAGTCCGTTTTTGAGCTCTTTTATTCCTCCACTTTTGGCCATAATTATTGCAATTACGATCTTGATAAATAAATCAACTCATTCCTAGGATGTCACAAGTTAAATCAAAAGCTTCAAAACAAAAACTTCAGCTTCCAAATCGTTTTGAAGTGCTTTTATTAAATGATGATTACACTTCTATGGACTTTGTAGTTGAAGTTCTTAAGAAGTTTTTTCACAAAGAATTTATTGCAGCTGAAGCAATTATGCTTAAAATTCATATTGATGGTGAGGCAGTTTGTGGAACATATTCATATGATGTTGCGCAAACAAAAGTTTCACAGGTTATAGAATACTCTCGTAAAAATGACCAGCCCCTAATGTCAGTTTTACGGGAAGTTAGTTTGTAGTTTTTTTTGGAGGTATTATTTATGTCGATTCAATCAATAGATACACAAATTGATGGGTTAAATGTTGTTTGGCGTGATGGTTCGTCTAGCTGTTTTCCTTGGCTTTGGATAAGAGACCATAGTGAGAGTGGAGTTGACCTTCATCCAGACTCAAAGCAGCGTCAAATTGATGTATTTAGCGAGACGCCAGATAATTCAATAAGTAAGGCAGATATAGACCAAAATAAAAAAAATATAATTGTTAAGTGGGCAGATAATTCTGAAAGCTGTATTTCGTTTGATCTTCTTAATTCTATGGCGTCAGTTAGTTCACCATCAGCCCAGGCTTTAGGTGATGACTCATATTGGAATTCAGCCAGTGATATTAAAACTTTTCCAAATATGCCTTATGATGAATTTATGGCTGATGGTGGATTACAAAAATGGCTTGGTCATATTCAAAGAAGTGGTTTTGTGTTGGTAACAGAAACGCCAGCTTCAGCTGATGCAACAAAAGAACTTATGGAGAGGATGGCTTACGTAAGAAATTCCATTTTTGGTGGTTTCTCTATCTGGGATAACCAGCTTGACAATCCAGATGATACTGCTTTTACGTCACTTGCAATTGAGCCTCATACTGATGGAACCTATGTTCATGATGCGCCTGGACTTCAAACTCTTCACTGTCTAAAGAAGGATTCAATCGGCGGTGATAATCAATTAGTAGACGGGCTTGCAATTGCAGAAAAAATGAGAATTGAGTATCCTGAATATTTCAAAATACTTTCCACAATTAATATACCTGGAAGATATATTAAAACTGATACATATTTAGAAGCTAAGCGACCTTTATTTAGAGTTAATGACGAAGATAAAGTTGTTCAAGTCAGTTTCAATAATCATGATAGGGCGCCTTTTAGACTAGATAATGATTTAATGCATCAATTTTATGAGGCTTATAAGGTTTTTCATAATTTGGCTAATGACAAAAGTCGTCAATTTCAGTTTATGTTAGAACCTGGTAAAGTTTTGACATTTGACAACTGGAGAGTGCTTCATGCGCGCTCTTCATTAACTGGCTATCGACAACTTTGTGGTGGCTATCATAATCGTGAGGACTTTGAAAGCAAGCTGAGATTAATTTAGTAAGATAATTAACCATATAAATTGAATTTTTTTTTGAATCAAATTTCTTTTAGTGGTGTTAAAATTGAACTTAAGGTTAACGTTAAATAAATAATATTCTATGATTGAACAAGGTTTGCAGCAAGAAATAAATATGGTTATGACCGAGGCTAGAAATCGCCGCCTTGAGTTTGTTACCGTTGAACATTTGTTATTAGCACTTCTTAATATGGATGAGGTGATTGCATTTCTAAGAGGGAAAAGAGTTAATATAGACGAGCTCAGAGCGGAGCTTGAGCAATATATAGATTCGCATACCCCTATTATTTCAGAGGACGCTGAGATTGATATCGTTCCCACAGTTGGCTTTCAAAGAGTTCTTCAGAGAAGTGTTTATCAGGCGCAGTCTGCTCAAAAAAATTCTGTTAATGCTATGAATGTTTTTGTCAGCATCTTTTCAGAAAAAGAGTCACATGCTGTCTACATGCTTAAGTTAAATAATATTTCAAGGCTTGATGTAATGGAAGGGATTTCATCTCAATTAGCTGATACCCCACCTGAGGAAACTAAAAAAGTTGAGGGTGAGAAGCCAACAAAGCCTTCTTCACTAGAGTCTTTCACTAGTAACCTATGTGAAAAGGCTAGACTAGGTGAAATTGATCCGTTGCTTGGAAGGGAAGAAGAGGTCTTGAGAACTGTCCAAGTTTTATCAAGACGAAGAAAAAATAATCCATTATTTGTTGGACAGGCTGGAGTAGGAAAGACTGCAATTGCTCAAGGACTTGCTAAAAGAATCGTTGATGGCCAGGTTCCTGATGTCTTAAAGAAAACGACTATATATTCACTGGATGTTGGCGTATTGATTGCAGGTACAAAGTATCGTGGAGATTTTGAAAAACGACTCAAATCAGTTTTAACTGATCTTGAAAAAGATAAAAATGCTGTCCTTTTTATCGATGAAATTCACACCCTCATTGGAGCTGGAAGTGTTTCGGGAGGCTCCTTAGATGCCTCTAATCTTCTAAAGCCAGCACTGGCTGATGGCACTCTTAAATGTATCGGCTCAACAACCTATGAAGAATACAGAAAAGTATTTGAAAAAGATCATGCACTCGCAAGACGATTCCAAAAAATTGACATTGAAGAGCCATCTGTAGAAGACACGATTAAGATTCTACATGGCTTAAAGAAGTATTATCAATCACATCATAAGGTTAAATTTTCTTCCGCAGCGCTTGCTTCTGCTGCTGAACTAACACACAGACATATAGGAGATAGGCGCCTGCCTGATAAGGCAATTGATGTCATGGATGAGGTTGGCGCTTTGCAGCAAATATTGCCCAAATCGAAAAGGAAGATTAATATTGGGGTTTCAGATATAGAAAACATTGTTGCTAAACTGGCTCGTATTCCATCTAGACAAGTTAATAGCAATGATAAATCTCAACTTCAAAACCTCGAAAAAGATTTAAAACTTGGTGTTTTTGGGCAAGACAATGCTGTAGATTCATTATCAACTGCTATTAAACTTTCTCGATCAGGCCTCTCACCAGTTGGTCAGCCAATGGGCTCATTTTTATTTGCGGGACCAACTGGAGTAGGAAAAACTGAAATTTGCAAGCAGCTCTCCAGAATTATGGGTGTTAAGTTGTTGCGTTTTGATATGTCTGAATATATGGAAAGACATTCAATTTCAAAACTAATTGGTTCTCCTCCTGGATATGTTGGCTATGATGAAGGAGGACTTCTAACAGAGGCAGTAAACAGTAATCCATATGCAGTTCTTTTACTGGATGAAATAGAAAAAGCCCATCCAGATATTTTCAATCTTCTTTTACAAGTAATGGATCATGGTATTCTTACTGATGCTAACGGACGTGAAGTAGATTTTAGGAATGTTATTCTTGTAATGACATCTAATGTCGGCGCCCAGAATGTTCAAAGAGCATCAATAGGGTTTAATGAGCAAGACCATTCTTTGGATTATGAGGGCGAGCTTAAAAAAACTTTTACGCCTGAGTTTAGAAATAGACTTTCCGAAATTATCTACTTTAATTCTTTAAGCGAAGATGTAGTGGTTTATGTGGTTAATAAGTTCATATTTGAGCTTGAGGATGTCCTCGAGCAAAAAAATGTCTCCCTCATCGTTTCAGATAATGCCCGGAAATGGTTTGCAAAAAATGGTTATGACTCTAAAATGGGTGCGAGGCCAATGATAAGGTTGATTGAAAAAGAGATTCGTAAGCCTCTAGCTGACGAGCTTCTTTTTGGAAAGTTAAGTCAAGGTGGTACTGTTAAAGTTGGCGTCAATAGAGATAAAATTACTCTAAATATCTCTTAAATGAGAATTCTTATAAGCAACGATGATGGCTATCAAGCTGACGGAATTATTCAGCTTGCAAATTCTCTTAGTGAAATTGCAGACGTTATTGTTGTTGCGCCTAGTGAAAATAAGTCAGCAGCTAGCAGTTCATTGACTATAGGTAAGCCATTAAAGCCAATTCAAATTGAAAAAAATATTTATGCAATTGATGCAACTCCGAGTGATTGCGTTCATCTTGCTCTGTGTGGATTTATCAGGGAGTCAATTGATTTAGTTGTTACTGGTATTAATTTTGGTGCAAATCTTGGGGATGATGTTATTTACTCTGGGACAGTTGCTGGAGCAATTGAGGGACGATTTTTAGGGCTTCCTTCAATTGCAATGTCATTAGCCAGTTGGGAATGTAAACACTTTGACACAGCTGGAGATGTTGCAAAGCTGCTTGTGGCTCAAATTGATAAGGCACCACTCGCCTATAATACAATTATTAATGTTAATGTTCCTGATATTCCAATGAGTGAGATTAAGGGAATTAAGAGCACGCGTTTAGGAAATCGACATAAGTCTGAGCCAAGTATTCAAGATTTAAAAGATCCATCTTTGTATTGGATAGGAGAAAATGGCAAAGAGGCTGATAATGGAGAAGGAACTGACTTTCATGCAGTTTCTAACAAGTTTGTATCTGTCACACCCCTCCAGATTGATTTAACAAAATATCCAGAACTTAAACAAGTCTCAGAGTGGCTTGAAGATATTGATTATTGATTCCAAGTATCTCTAAGTCCAACAGTTTTATTAAACACCATTCCATCAGACTCACTGTCCCGACAAAAATAACCCTCACGTTCAAACTGGTAAGCTATTTCAATTTCAGCATCTCGCAGACTGGGCTCTACATACCCATTTTTAATAATTAGTGAGTTTGGATTAAGTACTGATGACATATCATCAAATTGAGAGGGATTTGAATCTAAGAAAAGACGGTCATATATATTAAATTGAGCACTAATAGCTTTACTTGATTCAACAAAATGGATAACACCCTTAACTTTTCTTCCGTCAGCTGGGTTTTTACCCAAAGTATCCGGATCATAAGTGCAATAGATTGAAGATATTTCCCCATTTTTATCAATATCAAAACTAGACGCTTTGATGACATATGAATTTCTTAGGCGAACCTCTTTATTTATTGCTAAGCGCTTATATTTATTGTTTGGAGCTATCTCTATAAAGTCTTCCTTGTCAATATATATCTGACGACTAAAGAAAATCTCCCTAGTTCCCATTTCCTCATTTTGAGGATGCATTGGAGCTCTAAGAGTTTCAATTTTCCCTTCAGGATAGTTTTCAATAATAAGTTTTATTGGGTTAATTACCGCCATTGATCGAGGCGCAGATTTGTTCAAGTCATCTCTAATTGAGGCTTCTAAAATTGAAATATCAGTGAGACTGTTAACTTTTGAAACTCCTACTCTTTCTGAAAAGTCTCTGATTGATGCTGGAGTATATCCTCGTCTTTTAAGTCCAGAAATTGTTGGCATCCTAGGATCATTCCATCCCAAAACATAATTATTATCCACTAGAAGTTTTAGCTTTCTTTTAGAAGTAGTTGCAAACTCAAGATTTAATCGAGAAAACTCATATTGATGTGGCCTATCAGGTTTATTAAAGGCATCTATATTTTCTAGAGTCCAATCATAAATTCTTCGATTGTCTTGAAACTCCAAAGTACAAATGGAATGAGTTACTCCTTCAATGGCGTCACCCAGGCAGTGAGCAAAATCATACATTGGATAGATGCACCAGTCATCTTTAGTTTGGTGGTGGGATTCAAAGCGAATACGATAGAGTGTTGGGTCACGCATACACATAAAGCTTGATGACATATCAATTTTGGCTCTAAGTACACACTCTCCTTCCTTAAATTTACCTTCTTTCATTTTTTTAAATAGAGTCAGATTATCTTCAGTAGTTGAGTTTCTGTAAGGGCTATTTTTTCCAGTCTTTGTAAGTGTGCCTCGATATTCACGAGTTTTTTCAGCGCTTAAAAAACAGACATATGCTAACTCTTTTTTGATTAGTTCTATGGCACTGTCATAGAAAATATCAAAATAGTTAGAGCTAAATTTCACTTCATTGTTCCAACTGAAGCCAAGCCATTCAACATCACTTTTTATAGAGTTAACATATTCAATATCTTCTTTGGAGGGGTTCGTGTCATCAAATCTTAAATTACAATAACCTTTATAATCATAGGCGGTGCCAAAATTTAGGCAGATAGACTTTGCATGGCCGATATGGAGATAGCCATTAGGTTCAGGAGGAAAGCGAGTAATTACAGTTTCATGCACGCCTTCTGACAAGTCTTTGTCAATTATATTGCGGATAAAGTTAACTGTTTTTTCGACTTTATTGAGAGCGCTCATTTGCAAAAAGGCCAAGAGATATTAACAGACTGAATTATATCATTAAAAGGTAAATTTAATATGTGACGCTTAATAGGTTGGTACAGTTGTAAAATGTTTTTTTATGAGAATAGCTATTGTGAAACTTTCAGCACTTGGTGATATTGTTAATTCAATGTTTGTTTTGCAATTTATTAAGAAATATCATCCGACTTCAAAAATTGATTGGATTGTAGAAAAACGCTTTAAAGGGATTTTAGAAAATAATCCCCATATTGATCAAATTCAAACCATCAACCTAAATGAAGCGAAAAAAAATAAATCACTAAAATTACTTTATCAAGAATTAGCTAGCGTTAAGAAATTTGGTGAATATGATCTAGTTATTGACTTTCAAGGTTTAATAAAAACAGCTATTGTTTCCAAGCTGATTAGAAGTAAAAAAATTATTGGGTTTGATTTCAATTCTATTAGAGAGAAGTTGGCCTCATATTTTTATGATCAGACAGTTAATATTGGATATGATCAAAATACCATTATGAGGAATGCTAAATTAACTTCTGAGGCATTAAGTTTGAAAATTTCTAAAGACGACATATTAAGCAAAGACTTATATTTGTTTACTTTAAGTAATTTGCAGTTGCCAGAGAAGCCATACATTGTTTTTGTAATTGGTTCTACATGGGAGAGTAGAAACTATCCAAAAGAAAAATATGTAGAAGTTGCCAATCTTCTTAAAAAGGACTGTCTGGTTGTTTGGGGGAATGAGCAAGAAAAACAAAAAGCTGAATGGATGGAGGCTGAGTCAAGTTACGTTATAGCTATGCCAAAGTTAAGCCTTGATGATTTAAAGTGGGTAATCAGTAATGCAAGTTTGTTAATTGGGAGTGATACTGGTCCATCACATATGTCTTGGGCCTTAAATATACCTTCTATCATTCTTTTTGGCCCAACACCTGTTGAAAGGATGTTTCAAACTCTTTCAAATAAGGCTCTTAAGTCAAATTCTAAGATCAATCATATGAGGCTGGATAAAAAAGACTTTTCTATTAAGGA
>Ga0257115_1002802_pt1 | contig 9999 bp, 11 predicted proteins | sample SI112_100mmetaG_FD_194465 | JGI IMG/M metagenome (GOLD analysis project Ga0257115, IMG submission 194465) | Marine microbial communities from Saanich Inlet, British Columbia, Canada - SI112_100m | ecosystem: Environmental > Aquatic > Marine > Inlet | place: Canada: British Columbia | collected...
GGCTTTAATATTTCACGATTATTGGTAATAACGTTTTGCAAACACATTTTTTATAGCTTGAGAATTGGAACATTCCTTGACAAAAGTTGGTGCACTAGTTGCTTACAAAAGCAAACCGGCAAAAATTATTGCCTCAACAACTCATAAGTTTGAGTTAAATTTTTCTGACGGTACTTCTCAAAAAGTTCGAGAGAAAGATTTTCGATATATTCATCCAGTATTCTCTAATATTGTTGAGCAATGCCCTTTAGTAGATCTAAACATCTTGAATGATCTTCAAGATGAAACACTTACATTAAAAGAAATCACCGAGTGGCTTTTTGATGACTATTCAGCGCAAAATGCGTGGTGTACTTATTTAATGGCCGAGGATGGTCTTTATTTCTTTTGGAGTAAAGACCTATTAATGCTCCGCTCTAAAGAGCAAGTGAAAATAATTGAAGAACAAAGACATGACAAAGCTTTAGAGGTTGAGAGTCTGCAACATTGCGTTGAAAACTTTAAAAAAAATCGTTTTGATGATGAGGATATTTTCTGGATAAATGAAGTAGAGAAGGTTGCCCTAAGTCAGTCGAAGTATTCCAAGGTCTTGAGAGTATTATCGATAGACAATTCGCCAGAAAATGCACATCAATTACTTCTTAAAATAAGGTATTGGTCTGAATTTACTAATCCTTATCCTGAGAGACATAAAATTTTTAGAGATGAAGAGTTAGCTGTTGTACCCAATGAAGTTGATAGAGAGGACTTAACTCACTTGAAGTCTTATGCAATAGATAATAGTGATTCTAGTGATGCAGATGATGCAATTAGTATAGAGGGCAATCGAATTTGGATTCATATTGCTGATGTTGCAAGCCAGGTTGAAATTGATAGTGATTTGGATATTTATGCTCAAAAGAGAGCGTCAAATTTGTATTTGCCAGACCAAATTATTCATATGCTACCCCCAGAAGTATCTGATATGTGCTCACTTGGACAGAATACTAAGTCGAGTACTCTTTCTGTAAGTTTTGATATGGTTAATTCACAAATTAGCGATGTAAAAATAGCTCAGAGTATTATTAATGTTACAAAGATCAGCTATGAGAATGCTGATAAAGAGCTTAAAGAAAATGAAGTTTTATCAAAATTGTCTGAAATAGCTTCTTCACATAAAGCATTTCGAAATGATAACGGAGCAATCAAGTTAGATTTACCTAATGTAGATGTTAAGGTTGAAGATAACAAGGTTAATATCAAAGTACAACTAGAGAGTTCGAGTAGAGAGCTTGTAGCGGAGATGATGGTAATTGCCGGTCGAGCAGTAGCGAAATTCGCTATTGAAAACAAAATTTCTATGCCTTTTTTAACACAAGAAGTTGGCAGTTTTAGTGAAGAAACAATGAACAATAAAGAAAACTTAACATTCTCCCAGGCCTTTCAAGCAACTCGGGGGTTTAAGAGATCAAAAATATCGACTAAACCGTTATTGCACGCTGGTCTTGGTTTGTCTTCTTATGTAAGGGTAACGAGCCCTATAAGGCGTTATTTAGATTTGCTTGTTCATCAGCAATTAACAAGGTTTGTAAATAAACTACCAACATTAAATGATGCTCAGCTTAAAGAAAGAATTAAGACAATTAATGTTGCAATGCCAAAAGCTAATAAGGCTACTCGGCAAAGCATTGAACATTTTAAGTGTCTATACTTGAAACAAAATAATTCTTGGCAAGGGAAAGGGGTTGTTGTTGAACTTCACGGAGATAAAGCAACAGTTCTTATTCCAGAGATTGCAATGATGACACAAATAAAACTCTCGTCAAATGCTAAGCTAGAAAATGAAATTAAATTGAAGGTAAGCTCAATTAATCTTGTTACCAGATCAATCGATTTCAAGCCACTCTAGGCTTTCGCCTAGTTTAATAGCATTCCCTTTAGAAGTATCCCAATCGCCTAAGACGTAACGAGTATATCCATCCATAATATGAGTATTTTGCCTGTGGGTATGTCCATGAATAAGATCATATCCAGGATATTTCGTCATTAATTTATCTGCTGCTAATTGGTTTACATTCATAATTGTCTCAGATTTATAACTTTGAGCTTCAATGCTTTTTTTACGTAGTTGGCCAGTTAGTTTGAGACGAGTACTCTTTGGTAAGTGAAGAAAGACGAACTTAACAATAGGGTTTCTAAGAATTTTTTTTAATTTTTGATAGTTAACGTCATCACTACAAAGACTATCACCATGAATAAGAATAAATTTTTTTATGTTATGCTCAAGTATATAAGGCTCTTGAATAAGTGTACAGCCTGTTTCAACTTCAAATTTACGAGAAAGTAAGAAGTCACGATTGCCAGCCATTACAAATACTTTTGTTTCCTCAGTTAATTTTTTGAGAGTGGAAATTACCTCCTTGTAGCTTGAAATTGATACATCATCGCCTAGCCAGGTATTAAATAAGTCTCCTAAAATAAATAATTGATCTGCTTTTGATGCGTGTGCATTGCAAAACCTATTAAAAAACTTAACTTTATTCTCCTCAACGTATGTGAGATGAAGATCAGAGATGATTAATGTCTTTAACATGTGTTTAGTTACCAGAATTAATCAGGCATCATAAAATTAGTCTTTAATAGAGGCTTTGGTAATAATAACAGCTTCACCTGGGACGTCACTATGTCCACCTAAATTTATTGTCTCAACTTTTTCAATTTTATCAACAATATCTTGTCCTGCGACGACTTCACCAAAGACACAATAGCCCCATCCATCTTGACCTGGAAAATCTAAAAATTGATTATCTGATACATTAATAAAAAACTGTGAGCTTGCAGAATGTGGAGCCATAGTTCTTGCCATAGCAACGCTATATTTGACATTTTTTAGGCCGTTCTTGGCTTCATTTTCAATGTTTGCTTTAGTTGTTTTTTGTTGCATATCTTCAGTCATTCCTCCACCTTGAATCATAAAGTTAGGAATAACTCGATGAAATATAGTTCCATCAAAAAACCCATCTTCTACATAATCCGTAAAGTTTTTTGCAGTGATTGGGGCTTTTTCTGTGTCGACAGTGATATGAATTTCACCCATATTTGTTTCTAGAATAATCATGTTTTTTGTCTTTTTATTGAAAAGTGAGAATTATAACTTATTTCATTAACACTACTTTCATTAACAGCAGCGTTCGAGTATAATTCATCCCTTTTTAGCAATCAGATTAGGATTTGTTATGTACGCAGTTATTAAAACAGGTGGAAAACAATACAGAGTTTCAGAAGGTGAAACTTTAAAAGTTGAGAAGCTTGAAGTAGAGCCTGGAAAGAAAATAACCTTTGATGAGGTTTTGATGATTGCAGATGGCAATAAAGTTCAAATTGGATCTCCGCATGTTACTAAAGCTAGCGTTGACGCAAAAGTTATATCTCAAGGTAAAGGGAAAAAAGTACATATTTTAAAGTTCAGACGTCGTAAGCATTCTATGAAGCAGCAGGGCCATCGCCAGTTGTATACAGAGATACAAATTGATAAAATTAAGGCATAAGGGGTAATCTATGGCACATAAAAAGGCAGGCGGTAGTACTAATAATGGAAGAGATTCAGTATCTAAACGACTTGGTGTTAAGCGTTTTGGTGGTCAAGTAGTATTAGCTGGCAATATTTTAGTTCGTCAAAGAGGCACTAAGTTCCATCCAGGCCATAATGTACGAAAAGGTAAAGATGACACCTTATTTGCTGTCGCAGATGGAAAAGTTCAGTTTGAAAAGAAAGGTAAATTCAATCGTCAGTACGTTTCTATTCAAACAGCCTTATAATTCACTTTTAGGTATTTCAAAAAGCGCCTTCTGGCGCTTTTTTTTATTAATATAATCTATAATTAGAGTTGTTATGAAATATTCAATTGTTTTCCCAGGCCAAGGTTCTCAATCTATTGGAATGTTGTCAGATTTATCCAGCAATTTCTCAATAGTTAGTGAGATTTTTCAAGAGGCAAGTGATGCTTTAGGAGTTGATTTATGGAAAATCGCTCAAGAAGACCAAGAAGCACTGAATCTTACAGAAAATACACAGCCAATAATGTTAGCATCGGGTTATGCAACCTATAAAGTCTTATCAAATGAAGTTAAGCTTTCACCAGTTTGTATGGCTGGACATAGTCTAGGAGAATATACTGCGTTAGTTGCTTCTAAATCTTTAAATTTTGTTGACGCAGTTAAATTGGTTAGAAGAAGAGCTGAATTAATGCAATCTGCTGTCCCAAATGGCTCAGGATCAATGGCCGCTGTACTTGGACTTGATGACGCAAAAGTTATAGAAATATGTACTAAATCTAGCCCTCATGGAGTAGTTGAAGCTGTTAATTTTAATTCACCTGGACAAGTCGTTATTGCTGGTGAAAAAGAAGCAGTTATCCAAGCTTGTGATGAAATGATGGAGGCTGGAGCAAAACGCGCTTTAGTTCTTCCAGTTAGTGTTCCATCTCACTGCTCTCTAATGAATGATGCTGCACAAGAATTTTCACATTCAGTTGATGTTGTGAATTTAAAGATGGGTGAGACGAGAGTTTTGCATAATATTGATGCCTCTTACGCTGATGATGTTAATGAGATAAAATTGAAGTTAGTTGGACAATTATGTAAACCAGTACTTTGGACATCTTCGATACAAAAAATGCAACAATTGGGTGTAGAAAAATTGATTGAATCAGGGCCAGGTAAAGTATTAATAGGACTAACAAGACGTATTGATAAATCGCTTAGTAGTTTTGGTGTTATTGATACGGCAACTGTTCAATCTACGATAGAGGAGATAACATGATGTTAGCAGAAAAATTGGTTTTAGTTACTGGCTCAAGTCGAGGTATTGGTCAAGCAATAGCGCTTACTTTAGGTGAAGCAGGAGCTATAGTCGTTGGTACAGCAACAACCGAAAAAGGCGCTGAAGCAATCACTAAACAATTTGCAAAAAACAAAATCACTGGTCAAGGCATGATTCTTAATGTTACTGATGATAATAGTATTGCTGAGTTGATGAAAAACATAAATGAAAAATACGGCACAGTTGATATTTTGATTAATAATGCCGGTATAACTCGTGACAATATTCTTATAAGGATGAAGCAAGAAGAGTGGGATAAGATTATCGATACTAATCTTGCGTCTGTCTTTAAAATGTCAAAAGCGGTATTACGCGGTATGGTGAAAAAGAAAGCTGGTCGCATTGTATCTATTACCTCTGTAGTCGGTGCAATGGGCAATAGTGGACAAACAAATTACGCGGCAGCTAAGGCAGGCATTATGGGTTTTACCAAATCCCTGGCAAGAGAGGTTGGTTCAAGGGGTATCACTGTCAATACTGTCGCTCCAGGATTTATCCAAACTGATATGACTGATACACTTCCTGATGAACAAAAAAAAGCACTTTCTTCTCAAATTCCGATGGGTCGATTAGGATCGGTAGACGAAATTTCTCAAACGGTATTGTTTCTTGTTGGCGATGGAGGTTCTTACATTACCGCTCAAACTCTACATGTTAATGGAGGCATGTATACTGTTTAAGTATTTTGTGTGGACTTATTCATAACAATAGTCCTAATACTTAAGATCATCTTCGTAATTTAAAAAATGATTTCAATATTTGTCTGCATTCTTTTTCCAATATGCCACCCGTTATATCAATCTTGTGTTTAAAGTAATTCGCATTAGTTAAATCATCACAAGATCCACATACTCCAGTTTTTGGATCATAGGCGCCATAGACGATGCGTTCAATTCTGGCATGCATCATCGCACCAAAACACATAGCACAAGGCTCTAAGGTAACATATAGAGTGCTACCATTTAGTCGATAGTTCTTAAGTTTTTTACTAGCCTTTCTTAATAACTGGATTTCGGCATGAGCGGTTGCATCGCTTTTAGTAATAGGCTGGTTATGGGCTTTTGCGATAAGAAGCTCATTCTTCACTAAGATAGCTCCTATTGGTACCTCACCCTCTTTTTCTGCCTTTATGGCTTGCTCGATAGCAAGGTTCATCCATTTTTCGTCATTAGTCATTAAATAATTTTTATTATCATGGATTTATATTATTAATTAAAACCATCCTCCTGACTGTGCCATTTTAATAGTTAAACTTAATATAACAAAAGCTATATAGCTATCGAGAACCTTTCAGATTATAGTTCTTTTATTATAGGTGATAAAAATTTAGTACCATATGTAAGAGTAAAGAAAATACGAGACTTGCTAATGATACAACTAATGGCGTAAGCAAGTTATTAAGAAAGGCTGGTAAAAAATTTCAAAATAACAAACAGTTTTCTCCAAATTGACTTTCATATCAAGCTAGATTTAGGATATTTATAGCTCTACTATATTTGGAGAATCTAATTCTGACAAATGGAAATTTTCTTATTAGGTATTCATGAGATGTGGAATCTTGAGCCTTTATTTCGATAATTATATCTGGGTCTCTCACTCCAAGAACTTCATATCCTAGTTTATTTATTTTTTTGTATCGTATATCTTGATCGATTGTAAGTCTAGTGTTAAAAATCTTATAGTAAGATCTATTATATGAAACTCTAACCTTTGGAGTGCAAATGCCATAAAGAGGATCAAAAATTCCAATATTCATTGCCCTTTTTAAGTCAAAATTATTGGTGCTTGTTTTGTATCTGCCTTCTGAGGAAGATACTTTTGTTTCTAATGAGCTTTTATCTTGGATATGTTTGTCTTCAGAATAACTCCTAATTCTTATTTTTTTTCTTGGCATACTACCTTCTTCAGAATCAACATGCATATCAAATGCATATGTGTCAAAATAAGTTGAAGAGACTATTCGATTTTCGTATAGTTTATATCCATTATTTTCATGAATCCATGCAATCAATTCCAATAGTTTAGATTGATGAATGTTTAGCTTTTCTTCTTTTCTAAAGCTCATTCCAATATCCAATTAATGAAATATTGTCACTATATATTTGTGTAGGAATACAATTATGTTTTTTATAAAATATTCTCCCGCCCCAAAACTCTTGTTTTTTGTTATACGCACTAAAACAGATATTATTTTGAATAGAGTCAAGATTATTAACAAATACTGTTGATGAGTCTTTAGATGCAATACCTATATCTGAGTTAACTGTTTTTACATTTTCAACTACTACACTAGATTTTTCACCTGCTGATATAGATTTATCACCGCATGATATTAATCTTGCATTTTTAATATAATACTTACCGCTTGATAGATCTATACAATCATTTATTGCATTTGTTATGTTGATATTGTTAAATTTGATCTCAGAGAAGTCGGCATCAATGGCGTCACCAACTGAGTTGCTGATATTTATTGTATTAATATCACCATTAACTCTAATAAAGTTAACACTATCTTCACATTGCGAATTATCAGATACAATACTTAATTTTGAAATATCCATATCTAAGAATGTTACACATCCAGTTAAAAGATTTTCATCAAATCTTTGATCTGTAGTGACTGCATTTTGTTTATTTCCGAAGAATTTTATATCCCAATTATTTAACTCCCCACTATGAAATAAAACCCTACTATTTGGAACTTGTTGATAAAAAGTTATAGACTTATTTTCCATATCAGTTTGAATTTCAATATTTCCATACACGGTAATTATTGTTTTATCGATTGAGATTGTATTTTCCGATTGGTCAGTGATGAGAAGTGATGAATTTGTTGACATATACATTTCTTTACTTCCAATAAATATATATTGAATATTATTTTTTGTGTATCTACCAGATAGAATCTCAGAATATTCATTCATTGATAATTTTTCAATATGGCACTCTATTATTAGAAAGTCACAAACTTCAATTTCAAGGGGAAAATCATTGTCAAACACCAGTCTTTTATCTGATTTTGTGCCCTTGTAATGTGAGAAGTAAGGCGAGTAATTATTGTTTGTGTTTTTTTGTATATGGTTCGACATCATTTCAAGTCTATTCTGCAAACTATCCAAGACTTGACTAAGTTTATTTTGCGTTAAACTTAATCCCATTTTATTGATTTCTGCTTGAAGTTTTATTTTGTCTATGTTATTAATCAATTTAACAGCATACTTTGCCCCTGCAATTTCATCATTGTTTAGTTCATGACCATATTCAAGAATTTTTTTTAGGCTATTTTCTTTGTTATTCAATAATTTTGAAGATCCATCATAGTAAATAGGCATAAATGATTTGTACATAGGATCATAATAAAAGTTTCTATTGTGAGGTCGTAACCCGTGCGAAGCTCCCATGGCTACCATAAGAGATTGAAATATTTGATTATTTTTTTTGTATTTGTCGTCTAAAGACAAAAACTTAGAATCTAGATATCGATCGTTACGATTATTATAATAGTGTTTTCCAAGTAGATAGTCGACGTATGCTATGTTTAATTGACTTAGTGCAATTTTAGAAATATATAGACTGATAGGCCCTTTTTCTGCCCATTCTTTATTGATAAGTCTAGACAGTCCTAGTCTGTCAAAGGCTACAAGGTCATTTGCAAACAAAAATCTTTCATCTCCCTCTAATATCGGAGCCTCTCTTAAATTATTAGATTCAAGAAATTCTTTCGATATTTTTTCTTGAAACAGATATTTAATACTAGCACCATTAAAGGAAGAGTTGACGTAGTATGTTCTGGGAGATAAAAATCCAATTTCATTTAGTAATGATGTAGCAAAAATTGCATTATCTCCAGATTTTGTATCTGGAAGAAAGAGTTTAAATTTTACGATTGAATTAATATTTCCATTTAATAGTTTGACATCTAAGCTCGAAACGGGAATGAAAGCGGATATATTTTTTGAAAGTAAGTGATCTTTATGGTCTCCACTAATTCTTATTTTTGCTGAGAATTTACAACTAAGGTTATTGTCAAACAATATTATTATTTGCGCATCAAATTTTTTCTTATATTTTTCAAGAATATCTTCATGTTTATTTGTTAGTGCTCTAATATAGTTTTGTGTCCATTTTTTACTTTTTGGAATAGTGATATCTATGTGTTTAATATAATTAGACTTTAGAAAAAGATTTGTATCATTAGAACTGCATTGATTGGATGTTTTCGCATTTGAAATAATAGGAAATATCAGTATAAATAGTAGAAGAAAAAGTATATTAAATTTTACATTCAACATTACTGAGAAAACTGAATGTCTATACTTATTATGTTGTCATTATTTTTAATCTTTTCTTTTAGCTTATAAACATCTATTCTAGATCGAACTAATAGACGGTAGAGCACTTCATGTTCCGTGATAACATGCTGAACAAGAAATTTGCTGTTCTCGAGCTCATGAATATCTTTAGAAGCATGAATCTCAATTATATTATTTGCATTACCCTCATCAAATGATGCAGAGAAAATATGTAAATTAAACTTTCTTCCAACAAAATCTATTAAAAAAGATAGAACAATTATTATGTTCATAATAATAGTAAATAACAAGGCATATTTAGGGTTAACACCCATACTTATACCTATAGTTATCAATGCAAAGAAAATTACAAGTTCAAATGAATTCTTTACCGGATGTCTAAATCGCACGATTGAGAGAGCTCCAACCATGCCTAGAGATAATGCAATATTGCCTGATATTACCTTAGTTATTGACATTGTAATTAATGGAAGTAGAGTATAAGACATTGTATTGTGATAGGTAGAAGCCCATTTTTGCTTAACAAGTGAGAGAGCTAATTTTACTGATAGCCCCGACAATATTGCTAAAATTGACGCAGCACCAATACTAATATTGTTTGCTAAAATGTTGTTTATAAATTCCATGGTGTATACCTACGTTTTATTTTTTTATGAGTTAAACTAAACTATTAATTATAATAATTAATAGTTTAGTTTTTTTTTTAATTATAGCAAAGGCTCATTATTTAAAGCCAATTTCCTTCATAAGCAAGTTGAATTTCTGCATGTGCAGTTTGGCTAATGTTCTTAATCCATCAATTTCACCTCTATATTTCATAAC
>Ga0257115_1002809_pt1 | contig 9974 bp, 14 predicted proteins | sample SI112_100mmetaG_FD_194465 | JGI IMG/M metagenome (GOLD analysis project Ga0257115, IMG submission 194465) | Marine microbial communities from Saanich Inlet, British Columbia, Canada - SI112_100m | ecosystem: Environmental > Aquatic > Marine > Inlet | place: Canada: British Columbia | collected...
GAAGAAGAGCTCATGATTACAAAATTTGGGAATGAATATAAAAAATGGGTCATGACTAGAATGCGTAAAGTAAAAGGCTGTAAGTTCTTATATGACAATGAGTAAAGAGAGTGTTATTATTTTACGAAAGAAATAACTATAATTTTTTCAGTCTTCCCTAATGGGTGGTTTTTATTATTCTTTCTTTTTTATGATATATGAGAAAAGAGTTAATTATCCGACATTCTCTCTGTAAGTGTTCCTAACCAACTAATAATTGGTAAAGGAACATAATAAAGAATATAATTATTTAATCCTGTAGAAACTCTTATCCCATTGGTTTCTTGAGTTTCTTTCTCAAAATATGGATTGTCTACTCTTATCACTGGAGTAAGACCATACATTGAAAAATTAATCGATAAGAAATTTAATAAATCAAAAAAACGTCCCTCTTTTGGAAAAAACACTCCCCAACATTCTTTATCATTACATGTAGTTTCTCCGTATGAAGATATTTTTACTTTATTATCTTCAAATTTACTTTCTTCATTATAAAACAATGAAAAATAATCTTTAGAAAAACTAATTGAATCAAGTCCATGGTTCTCACCGTATGATTGCCATACATCATTCAAAGGGACCCATGGATTTTTAGATATTAAGAAATCTTCATCAATACCTTTAAATCCAGAGCAATCAGTTGAATAAAGGACATTTCCGTCATTGTCATAGAAAATATTATTCCCCAAGTTTTGTCCATAAGAAAACGACCCTTCAAAAACAATTTTTTGGTTTTTATCCATTAATGTTAGGTCACCATGAAGAGGTAAACTAGTATTATACTTAACTTTATATATATTTTTTAATTGTTTTAACAACCCTCTATTTATTATATCAGTATAGAAATTTGAATTACTATACTCGTCATCAATACCATTAAGATCTTGATGATTAAATACGATCTTTTTTCTCTCTACAAGTCTATATAAAGTAAAGATAGCTTTACCCGTTCTCTTATAACTACCATAAAATTCGATTCTATTGAAATCATAGTAATCTTTTTTAATAAAAAAATTATCTTCCCTGAGTTTAAATACTTCACCTTTATGTTTCTCATATTCACTGTAATAATCTTCATTCTCAACAAATTGTTGATACATTCTTTTTTTCGATCTATTTAACCCATAATGTAGGTACGTTGAGTCATCAATTTGTTCATATGTGTCTTTTAGTACAATTGGATTGGTACTAGGAAATGGACTTAAACATCCTGAAGTGTCAGGATAATAATAACCATCCATATACCACCAATTACCTTTTACAAATTCTTTGTTATTATTGAAATATTCAAAATCTCTTTTCTTGATCACTTCACCACTCTCATTATAATCTATCCATTCCCCTACTGGTTTTTCATTCGATTCACTTTCATGATCAGAAAGATGACCAAAATTTTTATCTCTATAATGAGAAATGGATTGGACTTGTCCATTAGAATAATATTCCCTTGTTTCACCATGGAATACACCTGGATTTATCATTGAATAATTAATCGTCTTTATTATTTCACCTGACTCGGTTGATAATTTCCACAATCCAACCCATTGACCACGATATAATGTTCCTTCAAGTATTTTTCTTCCATTAGACCCTAGTAAAAATACCTTACCTGAATATTCTCGTTCACCATTAGAATCATAGTATTTAAACCAAAGTCGGTCCTTTGAAAATGAATTATTACTTATCATTTCAATTCTATAACTTATTTTGTTATCTGAATCATATGGTATTTTGTACTTCAGATTTACTATTGATTCCAAACCCTCTACTTTTTTAAATCCATCATCAATTTCACCTGAAATATAGTAGTCACCATCTGTCTGTAACATTTTAATATTTATGGGTTTCTTAATCTTTTTATCTTTATCAAAAAATTCATACTCATCGATAAGTTTTCCTTTATTATATCTACCTTTGAGAATTGTTATCATTGGTAGTGATTGACCTACTTTAAGTTTATATCCAGGGTTATAATTAATATACTTGACTTCTACTCTACCAGTATAGGGTTTATCAGATCCTTCTATATAATATAACCCATCTTCTTGGTTAATGATTAAATCATCTAAGTCGATTGTTTGAGATTGAGAACTCCCAATAATCAATACAAGTGAAGTGATAAATAATATTGTTTTTTTCATAATTTGAGTCCTTTGGTTCTTATTTGAATAAATTAATTTACCCCGAATTACTCTGTAAAACTAAAAAACCTCACATAGCTATATCGGAACAAGACATCAACAAGACAAGAAAGACTAAACTCGTTTTACCCATATCTTCTTATCTATATCCCATACTTCAATACTTCCTTCGATTTCTTCTCTTGGGTTGTTTGACCTATAGACTGAGTAACATTCATAGACATCTTTGTCTTGTGAATGTTTTTCTCCACATAACTCACACTTCTGATAAACTGAGTTCGTATTCATATCATCACACCTTAGAAACAAGATTAAATAACCGAGTAGAAACAATCTTGTCATAATTGTGATTTGTTGTTTGAGAACCATTTGTCATCATACCAGTGTAAAAAATATTAGATAAAATGTATCTGATTGTATGTGATGTGAACTCTTTTCCTTTGTACAAATAATTCTTCTTTTTCAAAGACACTCTTAAAAGTCTCATTGACTTCGTTTTTGAATATCCTCTTTTTCTGAGTTCAAGATATCTTTTGTATATATACTGAACTATCTTTGAATCTTGTTTATCTAATATCAGATTGTCTTTATACTTTTTGTAACCGAATGAAATTCTTCCGTTTACTTTTTTATGATTTTCAAACTTTCTGATTTTACCTGTGTTCATTCTTTCAACAATTGTATCTCTTTCCATTTCATTTAAACTCAATAACACATTCATAAAAAACCTTCCACTTGTTGTTGAAGTATCTATCTTTTCTCTTTTGGTCGTCATTTTCATTTTCCATTTTATTTCTATAATAATCTTTTATCTTGTCTTTTATCATTTCTATTAGTTTAGAAAAAACCTCAACAATAAATGCCTCCAATAAATTTAGTAATATTCGGGTGAAAAAATTTTTCAATGCTACCATAATACCATTTCTCCTTAATTAAAACTTTTGCTATACAACCACATCGGTAATCTCACTTTAACACTTCCCCTATCATTTGGACTATTAAAACTAATCAACTTCTTTGGTAAATGTGTAGTGTGAATACCATATTTAACTTGGATTGACTTTTCAGTTTCACCTAATAATTCCACTTGTATTGTTTTGAATTTATTTCTGTTTAATAAACTATTCAACCAACTCATCTGTAATCACTTGAACTATCATATTCATTTTTTTCGCTGTATCAATAGTATTTAATGTCCCTTTACTTTTACCATCCCAAAAGGCACAAATAAAATCTACATAAGAACATATTTTTTTATTACGGACAATCCCAGCACCCCTACCATACTTCTTCCAATCAGGCTTAAACGAAACCACTTTCATCCCCAATTCTTCACCCATTATTTCAGCCGTTTCATCAACTCCTTTGGCTCCACCACTTACTATAATAGTGTCCTTATCAAGTGATTTTACATAATCCCTAACTTTCTCTAAATCACTAAAAGACCTACTACCGACTATTCCTACTTTTACCATTTAATTATTTCTATTATATACATCAAAAGAAACAACAAAGGTTTTATCATATAACCACTGTGGTAGTTCCACCTTTATTATATCTCCGTTATTCTGTTTCTTTATACTGATATGTTCTTTCGGTAAATTAGTAGCATTAACACCAAATCCTATTTTGATAATTTTATCAGTTTCTTCTAATAGAACTACATCAATTTCAGTTGTTTTATTCTCACTCATTATCTTCATTTTCATTCTGTTTTTCAATAAAATAATTACATCCAATAGGAACATTAGAAATGATTACTGGTAATTCATTATCACTTTCCTTTTTATACTTTTGGTTTTCATAATTATTACATCTAATACCTTGTCCTATACCAACCATCCATACTACATATTTACAATTTCTACAAACTTCTGATTTCATTATGAGTTTTTCATCTGTTTTTTATTTCTCCTATAACAAGTGTGGTTTAGCTTCTACCATACCTGCGTGTGTTACGTTTACTAATTCTACTAATGTGTGATAATCAGATATATTGTTAGCACCAACATAACTGAAAGAGCTACGAACTCCATCTGTAATATCGTGTAATATACGCTTTGTTTTTCCTTTGTATGGAATTACTTTATGATTACCTTCGACATTTTTATCACTACCTTTTGAATCTCTTGAGGCCGAACCTCTATACTTTTTAAATAACTTTTCATTAGGCCATTGACCTACTTTCTCAATTTCTCCAGGTGATTCTTTGGTACCTGATAACAAACTTCCCAACATAACCGAATCAGCCCCACAAGCCAATCCTTTACAAACATCACCAATATTACGAATACCACCATCGGCAATAATAGGAACATCAAACTCATCTGCAGAATTAACGCAATCAAGTAGAGCAGAAACTTGGGGAACGCCAATACCTGTTCTAATCCTCGTTTCGCATAATGAACCATTTCCGATTCCGACTCTAATTCCATCTGCTTCTCTTTCACATAAGTACCTCGTGGCTTCGGACGTCGCAACGTTTCCTGCAATAACTTCAATTCCTGATATGTCTTTTTTGATTTCTTCAATGGCTTCTCCTACATTTTTATGATGACCATGTGCTACATCTATAAGTAGAACATTACATCCATTCCATGCTAATTCTCTTGCTCGTTCTAAATAATCTCCATTAACTCCTACCGCGGCACATAATGGTAGTTTAGACCAACTCTTATCATCACGAATCATATCATCTGCAAAATAAAATCTTTCTTTTAAATCATCCCAATCCGATTTTGTTGGTGGACTATTCCAATGTCTTACACTACTATCCCACCATTCTTGCCATTCGGTTTCTAATGTTCTTTCTGTACCATCTGTAATTCCTGGTATTGGTTTAAAATATTTAACCCACTCGCGATGTAATGATTTCATCATCTTAGATTGTTCTTCAATGGTATTAAATCTATGTATAACACCAACACCACCCCATTCCATCATCTCGACAGCCATATCATATTCTGTGACTGTATCCATAGGAGCAGCAATTAAGGGTATAGTTATAGTAGTGTTTTTAGTAAATCGTGTAGTAAGTTCTACATCACCTCGATGTTCAACTTCTGAATATTTTGGTATGATATTTACATCATCGTAAGTATAACACTTTTTCATTAATAACCTATTATTTGCGTATTCTTTTCAACAACCATATCCAATATAATATAGTTAATATTCCCATAATGAGTAATATCAGTTGGTCTGTTTCTGTCTGTTGATGGACCATAATCTTTCATATTAGTCATCATTCCACTCATATATAAATATCTCATAATTATATTTCTATCCTATTTTCTTGATTAGATTCTCCAGCAGTAAACTTGATATTATCGTTTACTATAGTTCTAAATAAATCTATATCCAATCCTAACTCATCAACTAAGTTAGCTAATCCTTTAGTATCCTTTGGCAAACAAGTACCACCGAATCCACCAAACTCTTTATTCACTCGTAAATAATGTCCATCACCTATTCCATGAAATAAGAACGTATCCTTAACAACATCATAGTTAGCACCAACCTCACCACATATCTTACTAAATGCATTAGCAAATGTTACTCTCATAGCTTTATAACTATTACTGAAATACTTCACCAGTTCAGCTTCAATTGGTTTCATCACGACAGTATGTGTGGGTAGTACTCCATGACATTCCTTAACACATAATTCTACTAGCGGATTATCAGTACCAATAACTAATACATTATTGTTATATATAAAATCTGATACCGCACACTTCTCACGAAGAAACTCTGGAACAAAACTTAAATTAAGTATCTCTCCATATTGTTCTTTCCAATTGGTTAGTGAACCTGGTTTGACTGTACTCTTGATACAAACAAATCCACTATACTTCAAATGATATAACTCTCGTAATACACTTTCTACTATTGTAACATCACAATCACCATTCTCAGTACTTGGTGTAGGTACTGATATATAAACAATTGGACAATCCAATACATCTTCTATATTTGTTTCTAATCGGATATCGTGAGCAATAATATTATGTCCTTGAGTTTTAAATCCCTCGGATATAGCATTACCTACAAATCCCTTACCTATTATTCCTATGTTCATTTTAATTTCCTTAATATACGGCTTTTTTACTATTAAAGTCAAGTATTATTTTAAAATACTTTTACGCCATATCGTTTAGTAAACTCCACACCATCTTGATAAGTGTTTACAATGGGTTGTCCTTTTATGTTTAGACTGGTATTGAGAACCATAGGACAACCCGTGTTTTTGTAAAATTTATTTATCAGATTGTAGAAGTTTGGATTATCATCTTTACTTACTGTCTGCACCCTTGATGTATTATCTATATGACATATAGCAGGATACTTCTCTGGATACTTACACTTCGCTACATACTGCATATACTGAGATTTCTTCACGGGCATTTCAAATATCTCGTGTGCGTGTTCCTCAAGTACTGCAGGAGCGAATGGTCGAAACTCTTGTCGTTTCTTAATTTTATTTACTTTATCTTTAATCTCGTTACCTCGTGGGTCTGCCATCAAAGTACGATTCCCCAAAGCACGAGGCCCGAACTCCGCTCTTCCGTTCGCGACTCCAACGATGTTCCCTTTAAGAAGCTCGGTTAGAAGTTGCTCGGTTGGATATTCTCCTAAGATTTCTTTTCCAAGAAAACAATTATGCCAGTTCACATGCTCACCCAATATATATGCGGCACTCCCTAACGATGAACCCCCATCACCTGGATTCGGGAGTATCCATAAACTTGGGTAAAGTTCGTGTGCTATCATAGAGTTTGCTACACAATTTAATGCAACTCCACCACCATAACATATATCATTTGTTTCAGGTACTAATTGTTTTGCTTTCTGAAATACCTTATATATCTCATCCTCACATATACTCTGTACATTTGCTGCTATAGTGAACTTCCATTCATCTGTACCATCATCTGGATAATACTCTGAATCCCAATCTAAACATCCTCTATGTAAATTCTTATTGAAGTGTAAAAGTTTTTTCTCACGAAAAAAGTATTCCTTAATCTCTCTCTTTAGTTTTGGAATAACCTTACCCCAACCTGCCATACCCATTAGTATGTACTCGTCCTCTTGTGGTTTTAATCCCAACCTTTGTGTCATAGCACTATACCACAATCCTAATGAATGTGGATATCTTTGAGACCATCTCTTCTCGAACTTACCATCTTTAGCATACCATATAGTACAAGTTTCCCACTCACCGATTGCATCAATACAAACGATTGCTGATTCTTTATAAGGTGATGAATAATAGGCTGCACTGGCGTGAGATAAATGATGGTCAACATAATGATGAATCTTATCTATACCGAATTGTTTTAAATGTGCAGTTGGAAGATTTGTTTTAGCGAATGCTTCTGAATATTGTCCTGCATATATTTGTCGTAACTTCTTACTCCAAGGTCTTTCGAAATACACCACCTCATCCCAATCACCATATCGTTTTACATCGGCAAGGATTTCATTGTTAAGTAGTGAATCATTCTTGATACCACTATATCGTTCACTATGTCCAGCGAACAAGATTTCGTTATCGTGTAACAAGGTAACACATGCATCGTGGTTCAAAGCATTAATACCTAATATTTTTCGTTTTTTCATTGTTCAATCCTCGTTTCTTTTAACTTACTTTCTAACACTAAAAAGTTATGGTATGAAAAACAAAACCCATGCATATAGTGTCCATTATTGGTAGGTTCATCCCAACTCCATTCTCTATCTTTCTGATGTGTTTCTTGTAAGAAAAGTAAATTGAATAAGTTAGCGTGTAAATTAGAACCCTCTTGGTTATAAATAAAAGTATTATCGTTAGGTAGTGTTACTCCATCAACATTAGGATGAACTCGAAGTGATGAAGTTAAAGATACAATTGGTCTATCATATTTTTTATTAATAACATCTACATTTGATATTGCAGTATAAAGTTTTTCAAGGTCGTGTTTAAAATCTGTTCGTGTACATACAACTACATCATAAGCAAATCCATTTTTCATTTCATACGATTCTTTTAATCTAATAACCTTATTGATTAGATAACAAGATTTTGCAGTTCTATCATTTCCTTTAAAATGCTTTACTTTAAATTCAGCCAAACATTCACTCTTAGTAAAGGGGAACTTGATATCATATGTATGAATCCAAGTACTCATAAAAAAATCAAAATCATACTCATCAGAACTCCACTCTGAAAAGTGATTTTTAAATAACTCATCACCTCTAATCTGTCCATAAATACAAACAGCGATTCTCTTTTTCATTCTCAATAACCCATTGTTGTTAAAACCAGTCTGTATATAAATATTAGATTAAATCCTTAAAATGTAAAAAAACTTCGTGAGTGAAACGAGCGAACCCTATCCCCATAATATTATAATAGAAATCCTCTTTACTAAATCCATCTGCGTTACTAAGTGATGTTCCTTGATACACCTCGAATAATAAACCTATAGAAGTACTTAATAACATCGCATCTAATTGTGGGTAAGGTAAGGTATCAGAGAGTATAGTAAGAGATGTGTAGAAGAAGTAATACAAACCAAACGAAGTAGTGAAGTGTGCTTTCTTATCTAATTGTAAATCCATAGTATCATCACTAATTTTAAAATCACTATCTTGTGAGTATAAAATTCCTGTAAGGAATAACATAGTTAATATTAATAGGTATGTAGTGTTGAATATCATATAAATAAATATAAGGTTATAGAAGGAAAGTGACGCAATAAATAATAATGTAGATACTATTGGATACTGCGGACGATAGGTTTACCTCTTAGGTAAGGGTGTTAACAACTCCCTATAGGTGAAAAAAGCCACGCCGATATGAGCACGAGTATGGCAGTCTGACATTTTGTCATACTTTTGCCGATTCACGATTAATAGCCCCACCCCCCCTTCATCATGACATAATGTCATATATTATCCGCATAAATCTTTTGTGCTAGCTTGTATTCAATTTAATGGTGTTACTTGCATGCAGTATAAATGTGTGACAATTTGTCGTAGTGGTGAGTATCACTACCCAGTACGCCATTATTGTACTCACGTGAGTAGTATTGTACTCAGTATAATTATCGCATTAATCTTTAGTGCTAGCTATTAATAGGTTGATATTCTGTGTATCAACCCTATAAGGTTGATAATCTATAGTGTGCTTGTATCTTTTTTAAGGTTAACGCAGTTCGAGTATTACTTTAAGCCATCGATAAAGTATTACTTTAAGCTTTTCCAGTACATATGTCGGGCGAATTATAGGGGATATTGGCGAGATTGGGGGAGTAATCCAAGTGAATTGCACGCATATTTAGCTATGCAGCCACTCTAATATAAGGCTTTTTGCCAATACAAGTCAAGTAAAATCGCTCAATTATCTAAAGTTTTTTGAAATTCTTCGAATGGAATATACTCTAATTCGGGCGATTCTATTAAAGTATTACTTGAAGCTGGTGCGGGCGGTACTAATATATCTGTCTCGCTAGTCGTGGAAATGGGCTCGATGTTCTCAAACTCGTCTATTGAAGTCTGAATCGTGATATCTTTCTGTAGTAATTCATCTATAGCTATTACTAATGGAACATCCCTATGACGATACCACCCCTTCTGAGTACTAGCTAAGGTATATATGCAATTCAAGCATAACACTCTAAGGTTGTCTAATTTGGTATTATTATGGTCTTTATCTAAAAAATCTATCACTAAGGGGGGTGTTTTGTCCAAAATATTAGTACAATCATACCCACATTCACTACATTTTTGTTCTAAATACGCTTCATT